>Ga0209434_1000219_pt1 | contig 29224 bp, 37 predicted proteins | sample ETNvirnome_2_300_FD_184068 | JGI IMG/M metagenome (GOLD analysis project Ga0209434, IMG submission 184068) | Marine viral communities from the Pacific Ocean - ETNP_2_300 (SPAdes) (version 2) | ecosystem: Environmental > Aquatic > Marine > Oceanic | place: Pacific Ocean | collected 2013-06-22 | reverse complement strand
CGCCCACCTCGCCACCCAGCCGCCGAACCCCCAACAGTTTAAGCTACCGAAATATCCTAAACCGAGTCAATGTCCGACCTTCCCTTATTTACCTAGCTATTGTGGTAGTCAGGAACCATTTTCTCGCCCCAGAAATCCCACTTCACCTTAGTGAAAGGATTGCCGGTGCGAGTCTCGATCTCCCAAGCATCACAAGAAACACGAATACCTCTCGCCGGCTGATCTTCACCAACCAGCTTATTGAGATCCTCCTTCGTAATATCTTCTTCCTTAATGTCAGGGCCGAGGGCCATTGCAAAGCCTTTGACGTTAGACGGTCCCGTTTCCTTACGAGACATATCTACAATCCAGCTACGGGTTGATCCGTGAGGCTGGTCGCTGCGACTAGAGGAGATACTTTCCAGTTCTACAATAAAAAATAGCCTAGAAGTATCTCTACCACTTGGGCGAAGCAGAATCTTCTGAATGTCGAAGATATGCTTACCGGGACGGATGTACTGCGCTCCCTTACTTGCAGAGGCTTTCTCGACCTCACCAAAAACGTCCATAGTATTGAATTCACTCATTTAACTTTCTCTCTTTGTTTTAACCGCAAACATTAATTTTTGCGGTTGTTGTGTTGAATCTTGAATATACTTTGAATCCTCTAATGCATTTCTAAGTGACCCCCTCAATTTAGGCGTGTGCTGTAGCACATGAAAATTTACTTCATCTGCTAATTGCCCTGGCCTATGTAAACGTCCTAGTAACTGCTCCCACCTCAAACCGGATGAAGGGGGTTCTAGGACTAACGCCGTATTGTACTTCTGTAGGTTCAATCCCGTTCCATGGGCAGATACGCTGAATGCAGCTATATCTGGAAGGGATTTGGTAGGTATCTTATCTCCACTTCTAAATACTTCCTTCAACCCTAATTCTTCTAGTTTATTTGCAATCGCTTTAGACTGATACCAAATCGCGCATCCTCTCTGATTACGGGAGTAGTCTATCGCCCATTTAATTGTGCTGTCATCTAGCCAAACAGTTTCGATTGGCGGTGGGTCTTTAACTCTTTCATTCCGCCAAGCGCACCAAGCATTTTGTAGCTCCGTGCATTCACTTGTAGGGGTTACGCCGCCTGGGAAGCTAGAACCAACCACATTCCAGATTAGCTTCTCCGTGTCGTAGCCCGCTTTCGATTTGTAGGCTAGTTCATTTCGTACTAGCCGATTCCATGTTGACCTAGCTTCCATCCATTGTAGGTCTATTTTCCCTTCGGGCCACTTCCACTTGTAAAAGAAGCCTAATGAGATTTGGGCCAAGGCATGACCTAAATCGGCGGGACTTTCATAGGTGATTTCTCCATCGGGTGAATCCCCGCCGTCTTTCACCAAATTGTATATCTCCTTCAAATCCTTCGGAAAGCTGTTTAGCTTTCGGATTTGATGAATCATTAAGCTAGTACCCAACGCTGATTCTACGGTGCCCACAACCCCTAGCGCACCCCGTAGATGAATAGCAAAGGCTCTCCTAGCTTTTTCTTTCCTCTTGGAAATAGGGTCATGTGAAGATAGCGTCGGGTCGTACTGCTTTAGTACGTCGGCGCAATCAATGAAGTTATGCCTCTCGCACTTTCCTTCAACATCAATTACTTCGCACCAATTCTCTAACTCCCTGCGGGCTAAGGGCATCGGAGTTTTTTCTCTTAGCGTCATTCCAGTTAGATGGGCATAGTCTTTAAGCGTTCTATTTGTCATCGTGCCGGATAGCATTACTACTTCAATGGCTCGGTTGTTCTTTAGGAAGCGAAGTACGCGCTTGGTTCTTGCACTTTCCATTCGTTTCAGTTTGTGCGCCTCGTCGCAAATTAGCATTGTATCTTCTGGAGCCTCAATAGAGATTCGTTCCAGAATATCGCTGCTATCTGTCTTACTTAGCTCACCGTAGGACATAAACGTATAGGTCGTTTCGTGCTTGAAACTTCTTTCGATTGTGTCTAGCTCGTCCATCAAGTTATCTATCGTTGCAGAGGGAGCAATCAGAATAGCGTGCTTCTTACCTCTGACGATTGGAGCTAGTAGCGCAATGAAGGTTTTTCCCCACCCAACGCCGATGGGGAAAAACGCGCCGCCATTTGTATGTATGGCCGATAGAGCTTTGCGTTGTATCATCCGTAGGTCTATTGTGCAATTAGGTAGCTCCCACGGAGTTGTATCTATAGGTGGGTGGTCTATTCTTGGAAGCGAAAGTATCCGCGTGGCACTTTTGGAAAGTACCTTAGCCTTGCTCTTAGGCTTTGCCTTGTTTACTTTATCCAAGAATCCCATTTATCCCTCTACAATCTCATGCCACATATCAGCAGTTTCCGCGATGAATACGTCTGCTAGCGCGTGCCTGCGACAGATATGCATTTTCAAAGGTAGCCTATTTCCTTCGGAACGGAGCCATGCAGATAGCGCACATTGAATTTCCGCCTTCCCCTTTCCATAGTCCAATGGGGGTAGCATGTAGTGCCTTGCTCTATGCTGTTTCAATACCTGCTCAACTAAGGGTTTAATCCACTCGTCAAAGAAGGCTACGGTAGCGTGCCGTGGCATACTATCAACGAATAGGTAGGAGTGTTCTAAGCCCATATATTCCTTCGGCCTTTTACCAAAGTGTGTATTTACGTTAGGGGCATCCTCAACTACTACTACAGTTTCTTCCGTAGCCTTTAATGCATCTCCTACAGTGTAGTTTTCCAAAGGGTTATCACTTGTATTTCTTTCAAACTGTTTTTGGGGAAGGTTCTCCGATCCCATCTGGTCTTTGGCTAACTCTGCCCAATTTACTTCTACGTTCTTTACGTTCTTTACGTTCTTTACGTTCTTTACTTTCTTTACTTTCTTTACTTTCTTCTTTGGTGCCGTGCCTTTAGACTTAGTGTGCATTGCTTCTATAATTTTAGCAACTAGCTCTTTTGAGCCTTCTCTCTTAGAAAGTTTATGGATAGCTTGATTAACTGCTACAAGAAATTTACTTCCCGCTTTTACTTCCCGCATAATCCAACGCTGTCCACCCTTCGGAATCATCTGGAAAGCGGCTATCTCTCCAGCAGTGCATTTGCGGAACTCCGCCAATAATTCTTCCTTCGTAAGCACGGGTCTTTCAGACTCTTTTACTTTAGGCTTCTCCTCTTGAGGAGGGTTTATACCAGATTTATCTGCCTTCTTTGCTTTAATCTTATCAAATAATCCCATCTTTTTTGCTCCAGTATCCGTGTGTTCAAATGCCTCAAAAGGATTAAACTCTCCTAAATCTCCTACAACTTCACAATGTCCTCTAAATGGGCATCCCCCATAATCTCCGCAAGCGGCTGTATTCGGAAGTACGTCTTTAACTTCTTCACAAGTGGCATCTACTACCATCATCTCCGTGCGCTCAACGATAGCGGCAAACCCTTCATCTATTTCTCTTAGTGAAAGGGTGATCTCTGTTGTATCGGGGCGCGAGCGCGAGGTTGTTGGATAGTAAATATGCCTAAACTTTATGTTAGGCTGGTCAAATACAGTTGGATAGCGCAACAAAGCAAACTTTCCGTAGATAATAGCTTGAGGATCGCGGCGCAATTCCATTTCGGAAAGGGACCACCGCGAATCTGATTGTGTTTTATGGTCGTTTATACGATTATTAAAAGGTTCTAACCAATCAATGAATCCGATAACAGGTAATTTAATGCCGTTTGTTCCGGCACCGATGCGTAAAGACGCCTCTACCCACTTTTTCTCTATCTTTTCATCTGGGAGTAGGTGTTCATTAGACATCGCTATACGCAATGTTTTTAAATCGTACTTATCTGTTTCTTCTACAGGTTTCCAAATACCGTTAAGTAATCTATGCTCAACGTGCCCGTGTACGTCTGTACCTAGCTGCATAGCCCTTGAAGGGGGCTTAGTTAACCCGGCGCATTTCTCAAGCCACCATTTGCGGCGACACCTGCGATGTGTTTTTATCTGAGAGGGACTCGTGTGTCCCGGTATCTTCTTTCTTATTGGTAGTTGCATCTTTGTATTTCTTCCTAAAATTTACAGCCCTTGTCTTCCACATTTCCGCCTGCTCTTTCCATTTAGCTACTTCTGCTTCTGCCGCAGCCTTTTTTTCTAAATAGGCTTTCGACTCCTCTAACTTACGTTGCATGTCGTATTTAATTGACGTAGCTTTTTTCTTCCAACCTATAGCTTCTATTTCTGCCGCAGCCTGCTTCGCTTCTGCTAAAGACTTTTCCTGTCTTACGATTCTCAATAGGTGATGGAGGTTTTCTTGTCCCTCCTTAGTTTCCCCCATTTGAGCCTCAAAGCGGGATATAGTCTCTTTCAAACTATCCGCTTGCGCTATCATTGTAACGGTATCTGCTTTGGCAGATATTGTTTCCTGTTGAGCCTTGCGTATTTCAGCAACTAACCCTACCCTAGATTCCTCAAATTCTTTTTCTCTTTCACCAAAGAGATTAACTGTTTCCAGTGCTTCCGTTAACATCTGCTTTATTTCTGCTAACTGATCAATCGCGCTCAACGGGCCGTCGAGCAATTCTTCTTCCCCTTCTTCTAAATTTTTCACATAGATAGTCAGCTCTAATAGAGACTTCGCATGTTCTGTATGATGTTCGTTTATGTACCTAGTTAAATCACTTAGCGATTCCCAAGCGGTATTGTATCGTGAAAACTTGAAGGTACTCATCTATGCTTACCAAATAAGGGGTGTCTATCAGTACACTGTTTAGCACGACGATGAGCCGCTGTCAAGGGGGCGCAGTACCGCACTTCCCTTGACAACCTGTGCCAGATTCGGGCATCATCGGCCCATGCAAGCAATGGGCCAAACCGTAACACTTAAGCTAGCCTTGGAAACTAAAGGATATTCTATATCTCAGTTCGCCAAGTTGTTAGGCATATCCCGTCAAGCTATCTATCAATGGATAGCCGGCGGAACATATCCTAGCAACGAACACCTAAAAGATATTCAAAAAATCCTCGGTCAGCGCGTTACATTTAACAAAAAGGGTATAATTGATGCCGAAAATAACTGTCTTACTTGACAGGGATCGGCGAGGTTGGACAGGAGACACAGACGAAAAAGTTTACAACCAGTTACCACTATGGGATACAGTAGAAGCAACGGAGGGATTAACTCGCTTCTATAATTGTGATGCTCACTTTGTATGTTATCACATAGTAGGTGAAAATAGTATACCTCGACTGCGGAAAAAAGCCTTACCCGTTCTGGAAGGAATGGACATTAAGGTTCAGTTCAATATCGCTGCTTTAGATATAGACCATTTTCCACACAGGGAAGAAATACCTGACGGATGGCGTGAATCTCAAATAGAAAAGCTAGAAACTTATCCATGGTTCCAAAAGACGGCATTATACCACACTAGGGGAGGTTATCGTTTAGTATGCAGATTTTCCAAGAGTATCAATGCGGAGGACTTCAATGAATTTCTCCGCTTGTGGTGCGAAGCCTGCAAAGAATTAAACGACCGTCCCGACACTAAAGTAGATAAGCTACACCCTCTTTCGCTGTATCGTCTGCCCTTTGTAAATAGGGATGGCGAAGACCAGCGAATGCCAACTATTCGTCTAGTAGGCTTTAATACTTTAGATACATTTTCTGTATCTGAAATGCGTAAGTATGTTGAAAGGGCACGCCCCGACGACGTAGACGAAGATGTTTGGAATAGTGTAGTACGCTCCCATATTCCGTTCAAATTACCAAGTATAATTGAAGAAGGTACTCGGAACGATACGTTGTTTCGATATGCCTGCTTTTTGCGTAATCGTGGCTGTACGGAAGAAACTATGCTAGATGCCTTGATGAAGGCAGATAGAGATAGATGCGATCCACAACTACAAATAACTGGCAAAGGACTTGCGGAACTAAAGTTTATTGCAAACAGGGTAGCTTCCGAATATGAACAGGGAAAACCTAGAGGTTCAGAAGTATCTGCCAAGACTAAAGAAAAGCTGACAGATGTAAGGTCATTACGAAAGACGGCGCTGCAACCCACATTTGAGCGACCGTCTGAAATAATGATTGCAGAATGGGTATCTAATGAAATCCATGCGAAAGATGATGAATTAATATTCGACCAAGGCACATTGCGTAAATATGCTGAGGAAAAGGGTATATGGGAAGAAATACCATTTATTGATGTGAAAAAGTTAATAGCCACCCTGGACGGCGCTCCAGTAATTAAAGGAGTTTACACAGACGGAATCCCCAAAATGACTAATCTAAACGTAGGCGACCACCTAATGAGGGGTGTAACAAATAGCTTATGTGTATTAAGGAGTAATGTAGGAATGTTTGATAATCCACCTCCCGGTATCGTATTCAAAAACGGCTTCGTCCATGTAACTAAGGATGGATTGAAAATAGAGGAAAATGATAAGAGCCATTTGGCGCTTTCCAGACTTGAAACAGAATTTGTTAGAGATCCAGAATGCCCCTTGTTTGATAAGTTTCTTGATGAAGTGCTAATTGGCTCCGATGCAAAGGAGAAAAAGGCCGCTATCTGGGAAATGATGGGGGCATCGCTAACCCAATTAGGTACGGAATTCCAGAAAGCAGGTATCTTGGTAGGCGAGGGAGCTAACGGTAAAAGTGTGTTGTTGAAGATTTGGTCTGAAATGATGCCTAAAGGCCGATGTACTGCTGTTGCGCCGCAGGATATGGATAGTGAATATAACCTTGCACACATGAAGGATAGTTTGCTGAATAGGGTAAATGAAGCGCCGCCAGCAAGTATTGGTGCAAGTGCTATCGTCAAAGCGGTAATTTCTGGAGATGTTGTGCAGGCACGGCATATTCGGCAGGCACCGTTTGAGTTTGTGCCGCGTGCATTACATATATTTGCTTGCAATGAATTGCCAGCTTTCAAAGATTTGTCAGAGGGATTTGCTAGACGATGGATGATAATTTCCTTCGATAGAATCTTTACCGTAGAGGAACAAGATGCTAGTTTGGCTCAAACAATCATTGAAAATGAGATAGACGCAATCATTTGCAAGTGTTTAATAGCAGTTGGATTAGCTTTCCAGCGTGGGCACTACATTGAACCTCTATCTTCTCAGCGTAACCGCCGATCTTGGTTCATGGACAACGACCCAATTAGCACATTTATTGAAGAGGTGTGCGAAACAGTCGAAGAAAATATCTCTGCAAATGGGACTTCAGTTAAAGCCATGTACGCGCAGTATAAAATGTGGTGTTCATTGAGTGGCATTAAGGAATGCACTAAGATGGGCTTCACAAAGAGAATGCGTACACTTCGGCACACCCCTGTAAAGACTGGCGGCACCATGGTATACAAATTGAAGATAAAATCTTGATTTGTTAGAACGTACCAAGGGCAGCAAATGTCCTTATAATCATTGGGGAATTCCGTTTCAAATGGCCGAAAGGGGACCATCTAAAAAACGGAACCCTCGTAACTGCCCGAAATTGTGTCCAAAGGGCGGCAAGGGAACCATTCTTCATTTACACGTTACTTATAGGGGAAACCTCTATCTTTGAGTCAGTGTAACATAAAGAAATAAGCGTTTTTGAGTGTTTTCAAGATAATCCATTTTCTCTATAGGGTATTACTAGACCTTACGTCACTTGATACCCTACGGTGTAAAAGCCGATGGAATGCTTGAGAAAATCGGAGGGAGAAAGGCCCAAATTGCCACCCTCGTTACTCCCTTTGCCGCCCTTTCCCTTTGATTCAAGGTACTTAGAGCAGATTAGTCTATCGGGAAGTATACATAACTCCAATAGAAAGGAATGTAGGTATGGGAATTAGTGAACACTCCGAGCAAGTAGCTTTAGTTCGGCACCTAACAAGGGCGAAGATTTGTTTCACTGCCGTCCCTAACGGCGGTTTAAGGGACAAAAAAGCTGCAAGGGCTATTTCCGCAGAGGGAGTTCAAGCAGGATTTCCAGACCTACTGATTTTCGACCCGCCGCCAGCACATTTTGGCTACACAGGTCTAGCAATAGAGATGAAGGTATCAGATAGAAGCAAAGGAATTGTGGCTGCTAAACAGGTTATATGGTTAGAGAAACTTGCGGAGCGAGGCTGGCTAACGCAGGTTTGCTATGGTGCTACGGAAGCTATCAAATACATGAGGGAACAGGGCTATGAAGTATAGATAAAGGCCGATGCACTCTTTAGTGTATCGACCTTATCTACCTAGTCTAGTTTTATTTTTTCCCAATCTTCCGCTACTTCATCTATATCCCTTGCAGGCGTTGGGAACCCAAGCACTCTAAATGGGTAGTTTATCTGCCGATAGATAAACGCTCTAAATTTGGGGTCGATAGAAGCACGCCTATGTAACTCCTTTTGCAGTCTGGATATATCTTTCAGTATGGAGGACGGGGACCGTGGAATGCTCCCTCTTATATCCATTACATGCCCTGTTTTTGGAATTCTGCAACTACTGCATCTTTAAGTACAGGATTACCTTTCACAGCAGCTACTAACGCGGCAGCACTCCCAGATGGATCTTTCATAGATAGTTGAGATATAGCTTCTGGATTATGCAGAATTTGTACCCCTAATTCTTCTGCGCTCTGCGGAGGCTGTGACGGTCCAGCTAACTGTTGCTGTTGTGTAGTATCCTTAGCTCCCCGCATAGCTGCAATAGCAGGTACAACGCTAGATGCCATTCCCATCATCTTCATAAAGTCGCTATCTTCTTTGTCATCACTATTCTTTCCACTACCTCGTAATTCATCTAAAGCACTTAGAATCTGAATCTGCTCAACGATAGATGTTTCCTTTGGCTTGTTGCCTGCATTAGTTACTAGCGCGCTAATTAGAGTAGCATTTAGATTCTCGCCTTGTGGAGCGTTGCGTGTTTCAATGAACGCAGTTACTAGGCCAGCACCTAGTTTCATCCAATTATTTTGCTGCTCTACTCGGAATCTTCTTTCCTCCCGCTCTCTATCATCCTTCTCTCGTTTTTCTTGCAACTCTTTGTCGTATCTATCCTTTCTTTCCTGAGCATCTGCTAATCGCTGCGCTCGTGCTTCGTTATCTTCTCTATTCCTTCGCTCATAATCTTTGGCGCTCTGTTCTCGTTTCCATTCTGCCTCTCTTATAGATGCTTCATCTGCTCGTCTTCTAGCCTCCCTTTTTTCCTCACGAGCTTCCTGTATTTGTAGACGCATCCACGCAGGCATTTCCGTACCCGCTTCTCCAGACATTCCCCAATCTTTAGAAACCTGCTCAGGTGTACGAGGAGAATTTTTCTTATCAATAGTCGGATCTTTGATTTTATGATAAGTTGTAAATTCTTCTAATGGCTTTCCTTCTGGACCGATTGGAATAGTTTTAAATCTTCCCGGCCCAAAGATACTTTGTAAATCTGGATCGTAAGGTCTACCAGTTAATTTTTCTATAAATTGGAATCCATCTGGACCTTGGATATACACGTTCCACTGTGCATTTTCAAAGTCTTGCACGGTTACATGCGGCTTTACTGTTTGGTCCATAGGAGAATCTCCCATCTTTTTTTGATGTGTAGTAGTGGTTACTACTGTGAAAGGTGTACCATCTGGAGGTAAGTCCGCTGGTATACCGTGTTGATTGCCGGCAGGCGGCCTTCTAACTCTAGCCATTTTTCTTTACCCCATTTTGTAGACATTTTTTTAGCTTTATACAGTATGCCAAAAATTTTTATCTACTTGTCCTAAAGAGGATACCATAAAGTGACTACAAGTCAAGGGATGGTGGGTTAATTTAGGTTGACTTTTTAGCGTTCCCGGTATATCATGTAATTGAAAATCATTTAGCCTATCTATGGAGCTAAAAAATGAATCATAAAGTGCCTGGATTTAATATTAGTAGGGATAAAATAAAAGAAACGATGAGGCTGTATCGTGATGGAAGAAGTAGAACTTTCATTGCAGACCGGCTGAATATATCCCGAATTACTGCAACAAAGATAATAAATACATTTGAAAGTGATCCAGAATTTGCATCTACAGCACTACATGAAGTAATGGTAATGGAAATACTGAATTACATGGCGAAAACTACTTGTCCTAAGTGTGAAAACGCTTTTATTACGTTAACAAGTATGGCATATCCCATGTGTACGTCCTGTTTTCACCAATTTCCATTACATTCGGGGGTAAAAGAACCTGAAGTAGTGAAAAAATTTGTGTTTGGAGACTAAAATGCCTAATAGAGTGTACCAAGATGACATGATTAATTCAGTTACGGACCTTGTAGCGAACGGAAACGACAAATTAACGATTCAATTACCTACAGGGTCGGGAAAAACGCGAATTGCAACGGAATTGGTAACTAGAATCGGAAATAGGCGTGCAGCATATATCGTTCCATCTGAGGAGATATTTGAACAAACAAGTAGCAAGTTTAACGAATTGGGAATAGAACACACAGTATTGAAAGCCGGAAAAAAGCCTGATTTATACCATACCCGCATTTTATTGGCTATGAGTCAGACCTTAGCACGAAGAAAGGATACAAATGTATTTAGCACATGGTTCCCCGACATACTTTTCATAGACGAGATACATAAACTACTTCAGCAGCATAAGAATGTCGTGAAACTGTGGCCTAGATGTCCTGTAATTGGATTAACGGCTACTCCCGTAAGATTAGACGGTAAATCATTATCCGATCTAACACCTTATCTAGTTGTTGGCCCATCTATTTCACAATTACAAAGAGATAGATTCCTTGTACCATCAATAACCTACTTCGGACCTGCTCCAGACATAAAGAACATTCGTGTAACTCGCGGAGACTACGAAGCAAGCGCACTTCAAAAGGCTTATTTAAGACAGGGGGTAATTGATGTAGTGCCAGAATACTGGAAATTAAGGGCTAGAGGTAGAAGAACCATCCTATTCGCGCCTGGAGTAGAGGCAAGTAAGAGATTGGTACAGGTATATAGAGATCACGGAGTACGCGCAGAGCATGTAGACGGAGAAACACCTAAGAGAGAAAGAAAGGCAGCATTAGAGAGATTGCGTAAACATCAAATAGACGTACTATGTAATGTAGGATTATTTATCGAAGGTTTAGATATTATTGAAGTAGACTGTATAACACTATGCCAACCTACAAAATCAGTATCTCGCTATTTACAGCAAGTAGGGAGAGGCTTGCGTCCCTCCTTACTTACCCAAAAAGAAAATCTAATCGTTCTGGATCATTCAGATAATACCCGCTACCACGGTAGAGTAGAGGCACATCGGGACTGGCAGCGAGGTGGCAGGGCTATAGACGTAGAACTAAGAGTATGTAGATTCTGTGGAGCATATACCTCTAAGGATGATACTCAATGCATACACTGTAAATTTAACGAAGAAGATAAGCGAATTTCGATGGTTGCCGCGCAGGAGAGCGCCAAAGACCTCAGTAAATCTACACCCTTACGGGTTTGTCCACGTTGGGCTGGCAGTGTTCGTCGATTGTGGTATACTTTAGAACGAGAACGTGTAGAGAACGGATACCCTCTACCTAATATAAAATTAGGTATAGAGGGCTACGTTGAAAATCAGTGTAGAAAGAAAATAAACTTTAAGGGTTTACACAATGGCAAGCGGATCTGCTGACATAACTATAGCTGCACGATTGGCTACTTTAGAAGAAGCGAGAAAGAATCAAGATATAGTGATGACCCGGTTTTTTGATGTAACTTGGATCTCAATGGAAAAAACATTTAAGGATGTATCTCAACAACTTGCAGAAGCCAAGGTAGATAGATCCGAAATGAAAGTAACTCTTACAGGGCTAGAAGAAAAAATAAAGAATCTTCCTACTAAAGAGTCAACTGAACAAGCAATAATAAAGATTACTTCAAATACAAGTAACATAGAGAAGGTAAGAGAGTTAACCGAGGCGAATGAAAAGACTTTAAATTCTTGGAAAAGTAAGGGAACCGTAATTGGATTTGGAATAATTGCCCTAATCACCATTGGATTCAATCTATTAGGTGAAGGATTGAAGAAATGGGTAGGATTAAAATGAGACTATTAATTATATTTGTGACTCTAGCCTCTATGGGCGCGTGCGGAGCAACCGAAACACTAAAATGTGACTCAGTTAAAGTATCCTACTGGAAGGATAAGAACGACTCTGAATACCCATATAAAGCTAGTTATCAATGCTACCTACCGGACGGCACAACCCCAACTATTACTCCCATTGTGAGTAAGATAAGGATACCAGGATGCAAAAAGAACTAAAAGAGGGATTAGTTACCAGATTAGATAAATATCTATCTAGGGAGTCAATATTTGGCGTAATTGGATTGCTGGGATTGCTTGAATCCCAGGCAGGACCAGAATTGTGGGCAATCTTTACGGCAGTAGCTCTAGCCATCTTTAGAGGATCTAAAGCGTTTGAGAAGTGGGTTGAGTATAAGAGTAAGACTGCGGACCCCAAAGTTAAAACTAAAGAAGTATCTTCAGTTAAAGATACCCAAGATAAGGCTACAGATGGCCCGGAGTTTGAATGAAAAAGCAGCCTAGAGTCCGTAGAACACGCGCTCAAAAATTAAAGAAACGTAAGCAGACGTTTCAATTAGCTAAACATAATCATAAGTATACTGTTAGTGCGTGCATGATTGTAAAAAATGAGTCCCAAGGAATTGGAAAATCTCTAGCATCCGTATCCCAAATTGTAGATGAGATTATCGTAGTAGATACAGGCTCAACAGACGGTACTCAGGATATTTGTAAAGAATTTGAAAAAGTAAAGCTATTTGAACCAGAACCTATTTTATTTATGACGGTAAAAGAGGACGGATTTAATAGAATTGATTTTTCAGCAAATAGGAATAGAGCAGCTTCTTACGCTACTGGAGATTGGATTTTCATTTTAGATGGAGATGAAATTATAACTCAGACGGACGGACTACACCACCACATTGAAGAATTGGAGAAACGAAATCTTCCTTACGCTTTTATAGACATAATTTCTGACGACAACGGCGGAATGGGACATTTTTCACAGATTAGACTACATAAAAATAATGTAGGAATTAAATGGAGCAATCCGGTACACAATGCTCTGGGAGGAATAGAGGCAGACGGGGGCAAGATACCCTTACAGATATACACCTCTTACAAGAAGGACGTTAGAAGTCAAGAAAAGATAGATAGAGCGGAGCCTATGCTTCTTAAAGCCGCTAGGCTCTATCCCGAAGAAACCTGGCCTGCCTATTATTTGGCAGGACTATATTTAGGAAAATCGGAAGTTGAGAAGGCAAAAATGTGGGCAAGGCGTGCCTTGAAAAATCCTAAAGACGTTAAATTAGCTAGAGCGTGGTTTATCTTAATACACTCTACGCTAATGACAGAAGGACTAGACGAAGCAGAGAAAATACTCTATCACGCACTATGCCTACACCCTAACTACCCAGATTTAGGGTGGTTAAGAACGGTTTACGCTTTAGCAAGATGGGAGATCACAATTAATTCAGAAGAATCTAACGAGTATGCCACACACCCTCAAAAATCTCTATTAATTAATCGAAAAGAAATTGCTAATGAGCTACACATACCCTGGCCTTTTGTAAGTATTAAAACTGTGGAGAGATCCAATGGTGGTGAACAGCCAACTGTCAGGAACTAAAGAGAAAATATCTAGTTTACTTTCAGATGCAGTTACTTCGGAAATAAAGTCAGAGGGGCCGAGTTTATTGGCCCAAAGCTACGATATTTTCGTTAGGGAAACCCCTGGTGGAAAGATTGTAATGAATAAGTTAAGTATGGGGACACTTCTTCCCATATTTGCTATTGGTTTTCTAGCTGGATGGCTAATTTCTGGGAGATTCCGTAAATGAAATATTTACTACTCGTATTTGTAATGCCCTTTATCATTGGGTGTGGAAAGTCGGATACATCAGAGGACAAACCTTCCGTAGACGCTCCACAACAGGTAGACCTATCAGATAGTGTAACGCCTACCTCCGCCGCCACTCCTACAGGAGACTAAAGATGAACGGGACACTCTTAGTAGCAGGAGCCGCAATTCTTTACCTCTTATCCCAAGCTGGGAAGTCTAAAGATATTAAATGGCAAAAAGCTCCTGACCTATTGAAATATGATTTAATAGGGCAGACAATGGGCTCAGGAGGAAATTTCTGGGAATACAGAATCAAACCTCATTTAGCTGACCAAGGACTGAAAGAAACCCGTCAAGAGCCAATGATTCCCATAGGAGACTAAAGATGCGAGTAGTAGCTGGAATGTGCATACTACCCCAAAGGGAAGAAAGAGCTAAGATTGCTCTCGATTCGATTGCATATCAAGTAGACACTGTAGAAGTAGCGTGGCAATCTACAGAAATACCTATCCCTCAATGGATTTTGGATATTGAGAACGTAGTAGCTCGGCAGACAGATAATTCCTTAGCGGGAATTGAGAAGTTCCTACCGGGACATAAGTATCCCTCAGATACAATCTGGCTAGGAGTAGATGACGACATTGAATATCCAGATGGATACGTAGAGCTAACTACGGCGTGGCTAAAAGCATTGGGATACCCTCTTACCTCCTACCACGGCAGGGTGGCTAAGAAATATCCGATGAAAAGTCATTATAGAGATACGATAGTCTTTCCATGTTTAGGGACAGTTATAGAGGCTAGACAGGTAGACTTTATTGGAAGTGGAGTATCTGCCTTTCTACTTGGAAAGCTGAGAGTAACTAAGGAAGATTTCCCAATCATCAATGCAGAGGATATAACCCTTAGCGCAGCCGCCTATAAGGCCGGATTAGGGGTATGTGTATTACCCCATCCCGAAGGATGGCTAGGATACGATCACGAAGCAGTTAAGCTAGAAGATACTATCTACGGCTGGAAGATAAACGACGACGGCGATGTAACCAAATACGCAAATGAGGTACTGACATGGAAGCGTTCGGCTATAGTCTCACCCCAACCCGCGACGGCTTAGAGGGAATGATTGATAAGATAGTTCTCATTGAGGATATGTCTGATAAGTATTCTCAAAACCGAGAACTACAAGATATAGTATTGAAAGCTATTGAGAAGTCGGAAAGTGGGGCAGACGAACAGTTAAAAGCCTGGGAGAAATTCCTAGAGTCCCTTCCATATCGTAGAGAAGCAGGAGAGATTCTAAGAAACCCTGTAGACACCGCCAAATATGGCGGAGACTGTGACGATTTAGTAGTGCTAGCCTTGGCGGGAGCAAAGGCAATAGGATTGCCGGGTGTAGCAGAAGTTGTAGCAGACTCTAAACATAACGGTTTTCATGTAAGAGCATTAGTAGGCTTACCCCCACTTAATCCTACTTTCTGGGTAGTAATTGATCCTGTATGCTGGAGTGAACCTAAATGGGCAATGATAGACAAAAACCCGACTTTGGCCTCTCAACAATTCAATCATACAGTAGAAGACATAAAGGGAATGAGCTTGCAAGGAATGAACAAATCGTTAAGACCGTCATTGAAGATGGGGGCAGTAGCCCTAACTCTCATAGGGATATATCTAATATCCAAGAAGCTGAAGTAATTGATTTAGTACCAATCAATCCAATGGAAAGAGCTAGAGCACTTGGAGAAAGGAAACTAAAGATAGCTGTAGCCCAGGCAGTAGAAAAGGCTATAGACGAGTTTTTCGATAACATCAAACGCAGAGAATAAGATGATTAGCACTTCTTGGAGCAGTCTTAGACAAGGCACATTGTCTGGAAACCCTCTACCTATATCTGATCTAAAACTTGAAAAACTCAAAGGCAAGAGTAATTCAGCAGCCGTTGCTAAAGCCAATAAAATGATTAATTTGGCAAATAAGCAAACAAGTTTGGGAGCTAAATTCAAGTCTTGCGGAATACAGACTTATGGAAGTGACAAAGCATCTTTCTATGCAGTATCTAGCCTATTTGATGACCTAGTGTTACAAGGATACCTGAGTTTTGAAGTAGTGAGAACCTTAGAAGGATCTCTTTTCGGCTATCCAGATAAGGAGTTCATCCCTGGAGGATGGAAAACAGCGGCAGTTGCGTTGTTAGTGCCCCCGGTAGGTGGACTGATCGCGGCAGTAGAGTATAACAGACCTAATTTGCAGAAATGGACTGTCGATAGCATGACCAGTCAGGAAGCCTTAGATACTTTAGGTAAGGTAGATCCAGGGGCAGCGGATTTAGTTGCAAACGCTATTCTGAAGCAACAAGAGGGATTTGCAAAGAAATACATTACACCAATGACTACATCTTTTGCAAATGGCGCTTGGAGAGGTGCGTCTGCTGCTATAAAAGTAATTGCAGAAACCGTAGGAGGGGCTGCTTCTATATTACCTTGGTGGATAAAAGCCTCTGTAGGCATGGGAATCATCCTCATGCTGCATAACAAATTTGGAAAGAAATAATGGACAGACTAAAAGACAGCATCAACAGCGTAGTTGAAACAATGGCAGATGCCGGAAGGCAAGAGACTAAGAATGCCATAAGAAACTCAATGCCCGGTCTAGGAGAGTTTTTTAGAGAAGTAGATGGAATAGTATACTCTAATCCAAATGATGAAGAAGATGAATATGAAGAAGATGATAGGGAAGTAGGATACGGAACGGGGGAGCAAGGGGAGCCACTAGACCCCTATACAGGCGAAGATGAAGAAGAAGATGAAGAAGAATTGGGGATGGAGATAGAGGGAGGACTGAGTTTTGAAGATGTAGATGCTGCTAAAGATAATTTACTATTAGCTGCTGCTGCATGGAGAGCATTAGGTTCAAGAGATGATTTCATAGCTCAATATAATAAAACGGGTATAACGTACTTCGGCAATGGACCGGATTTCGCAGAATTCTGCGCCCAGCGAGACTTCAACCAACACGATTGGAAGAAATACGTTGGTGACGACGCACTAGCCTTAGACTACGATCCTTATGCTATTAGAGAGCTATTGAATGAAGGTTTGACACAAGGTTTAGAAGATGCTAATGAAGTATATGAAAAATTACATTGGGGAGATCCTGCCACTACTACAAGCATCCGAACGGACCTTGGCTTAGATGGTAGCCAGAATTTAGTGTTCTTAGGAGTAGGTAGAGAGCTATGTTATGGAGCGAAGAAAGATAACGCTTTTCACGAATATTACCACATTTTCGGTGAGGAATCGGGCACTTACCCAGCGATTTACGCTCTTGGGGACAAGTGCCTTGTAATTATAGGCGGGGGTATGCGCGTTGAGCCTAGAGGAATAGTTGACTAAACTCTCGGAGTGGGGTATTCTTTATTCACGGGGCGCGTTGCCCTCAATCTATCACGGAGCAATAAAATGGCAAAGGTCAGAGTAAGTGCTGCGCGTCGTAAGCGAGCAACCCGTTCTTCCAATCCTGGGACTAGAGCAGGTGCCCTAAAGGCGTGGAAGACACGGCGAGCTAAAGCGGCGGCGCGTAAACGAGCAGCTAAGAAAGCGGCTGCAACCCGCGCACGCAATAGGAAGAAATCGGCATCAACCCGAACCCGCCGCAAGTCGTCAAAAAAGCGCGGGCCTCAGAAGCGTAGAACGACTCGTAGAGTTGCTTTGCGTAGTAAGAGTACGCGCCGTCCTGTAAGTATTACGGTACGGGCCAATCCTAAGCGTAGACGTAAGCGTAGGAAGAATCCAGAGAAGGGAATGTTCTTGCTACCCGTAATGGGCGGCGTAGACATGGGTGCTGTTGCAGTAGGCACGTTAGCTGCGGTAGTGCTGAAGAATCTATTTAAGAATGTAGGCTTCATCAAAGATCAGCTTATCAAGCTACCTGACGGTGTTCAGCCCTTCGTAGGTCCAGGGCTAATCGTGGCGGCTGGCTGGGCGGCTAACAAGTACGTCAAGAATCGCCATGTAAAAATTCTTGGCGCGTATGCGGCTGCCGCCGCTATCGTATTAGCTGTTGACGATTACGCCGACGCTAAGATTGCCAAGCAATTTTCAGAGTGGGATATGGGCGGCGCATACTACCCAATGGGCGGCGCACATATTCAGTTAGGTAGATTACGAGGACTACAGGGTCCAAGTAACATGGGCGGCACGCACATTCAGCTAAAGGGTAATACCGGCGGCATGTTTGGTGGCATCAGCAACTTAGGCTAAAACTAAATATAAAATGTCAGTGTCTGTAAACAACCAACGGAGATATTCTAATGCATAGTCAGAAAAGCATCTACGAGGAGCTAAAGCCCTTCGCAGGTATGGTAATTGATCAGGGTCGCGGTGTCACTGTAAGTGATCTCGCATTTGCTTCTGCCGAAGATAGGTATTCTACGGCATTCATTGGGTTAAGCACCTTAACCCTTCCTGCTAGACAGGCGAAAAAGCTGTTTCAGAAGAACATCGGTGAGACTGGGCAGGGTTCGGATATTGCGCTAACTCGCGGCGAAACCAATAATACTAACGGTGATCGGCAGCCCTCTAATCAGGTCTACATTGCTACACAGTTAGGTTTCCAAATTTATGCTGTAACCCAAAGCACTAGCCTTGCTGCCATTCCGATTCTTAATCCGACCGCGATGTACGCGATTGGTCTTAATACGGTTTGGAACCTCACTGTAGGTGATGGCATTAAGCGTACCTTGGGTACGGTTCTTGAGTACCCGTCAGGTAGCGGTATTGATGTAGCTATGGATGGCGGTAGTTCTCCTTCCATCATTCATGGCTTCTCTAACAATGGTTGGGTAGGTGCTGCAAAACGTAAGCTACCTATTCCGATAGTGTTTCCGCCGAATGTTCAAGTGGATATTGAAGTAGAGACTGGTACTGCCCAGGTTCTAGTCAATAATCTAGGCGTGACCTGGGGCGGCCTGTCTTACAGCGGCGGTAGCATTGCATACAAGGCTACGTTCCGTGGCTTCCGCATGACTTTACCTGCTTAGGTAACTAAGGCACCTAGCCTAGTATTCTAAAGGGTGGGTGCCGGCGTAAGTCGGCACCCACCCTTCCCTTTTGTGAGGACTACACTATGATTAGCGACGCTTATCATAAACCTACATTTAAGGGAATAGGAACGGAACAAGACCCCGTTTATGTAAATATAGTTAAGCAGGAAAATGGTAAAAAACCCCCCATTCCAGAATGGGCACTAACTGCTTCGGCAGTAGCTATTAGTGTAGTTATTAGCTATTTCCTAGAAAAATACCTTACAAAGAAGTACGGTGGAGGTAAATAACGTGGCCTATATCGACCCTTCTTTTGCGAATATCGACGATAAAGAATTAGCCGTAGCCTTTACAAATTGGTTATATGGTGATGCTAATGGTAATCCGAATTCGTGGGATAAACCCGAACTGTGGCCTAATGGTCCGAGAGTTAAATTCGTAAAACGTAGAATCACCGCTGTAATTGCTAATGGCGGTGACGACAACGAACAAACAACTAATCTTTGGGGCGGAAAGAACTCGGTAGTATTCTCACGCAGCGCGACAGTTAGATTAACTACACCTCCTGCCAATGCCTTAAGACTACCAAACGAACACGCGGAATATGTTACATTCAAGCAACTAAGCGGCGATGGGCAATTCAACGTAGAAGAAAATCCTATTGCAACTATTTTTGGTACAATTCCGGGGCAACCCCTTGTACTAGACCCTCCGCAAATGTGGTGGGGTAATGCAACTAAAACCTATACCATTGGAAATGACATCGCTGCAAGTGTAACAGTTCATCTAACTTGGATGGCAGCCGTGCTTGCAACAGGTAGATAGCCTAAATTGGGCTAAGGAGTAAGAGAATGCCTATTAAATCAGATTTCATCGCGCCTGAGTTCGGCGTATGGGCTGAGAAAAGTGTAATCTTGGCGCGAGCCATGACTAAGTGGTTGTATGCTGACCGTAAGGCTAATCCAACTTGGAATAAGCCTGAGATGTGGGCAAACGGTCCCAAAGTCAAAATCGTAAGACGTGCCCTAAACTTTGTAGATATTGGAAGTGGAGATGCGCCTACCCAGAAGCTAAGTCTTATTGGTGGCAAGAACTGTATCGTATTTGGACGTTCAGCTACGGTTAAGCTACATGCTGCTCCTGGCAGCCCGTTACAGATTCCTAATGAGTACGGTTCTTATGTACTTATGCAGCAGGAAAGTACCGCAGGTTTTCAAGATATTCAGCAGATGCCTTTGAATAACTGCTGTGGTTTAGTACCTGGCTGGCCAGACTACAGTCCCGCTCCCGAGTTTTGGCTCGGTAATAGTGATAAGGTTATTGTCATTACAAACAACTGGGGCGCCGACATTGATGTAAATCTGTCGTGGTCCGTCGCAATGTTGGATACCGCTAGCTAATAGGAGCTAAAATGCTTGCTCGTACACTAATTGAGCAACGAAGCGGGATTCTAACTTTTGCGGATAATGAAAGTAAGACTGTCGAAAGCCCTGTAATTAAACCTACTCTTTCAAAGAAGTATGTAGGTGAGCAGGGTAAACTTCGAGAAGCCAGACTTGCAGATAAAGCAATAGTTGTATACCACTTCTTGCCAGGAAATATTTTACCTCAAGTTGAAGCTAATCTAACAATTATTAGGTATGCCATTCAAGGAGGGTGGGACGGAAGTAATTTCCTTTCTGACTTTGCTCCAGAGGATATGGGCGTAGGAGGTATTTTAGTTTTAGAAAGAGGAATACTTGAATACAACGGCGAATTTGACGGAGTATTCAAGACGCAGTTAGCGATAACTAATCGGTCTGGATCATCCACAACACTGGCATACACTGTTTCAGTATTTAGCCAGAAGGAGTGTTAAATGTTTCAGAAACAAACATACGTTCCTCACGTTGAAGAAGAATCCTCAGTAGAAGTAAGCCTAGCAGTAGGCACGGTTACTGCCATATCTGACTTGCCTACTATTCACGCTAATCGTATTGATGTAATCTTAGAGACAGCAACTAATGATTGCAGAGTTACGCTACGTCTATTTGGTGCTGCACAGCAGGCTCAAGTAGACGTAGTGCTAGGTACGGTAGTTGCTGGAGATACGGCCTCTTTCTCACATACGGCATTCATAGGTCAGACCTGTTCCTTGATATTAGAAAACACGGACGGTGCGGGAACGGCTGCGCCTTTAACCTATACTACATGGATAGGGGCACGTGCGTAATGTACTTATATTAGCCGGCTTATACTTACTCTATAAGCACTTCAGCCGTCCTAAGTGGATAGATGACCTGCTACTGCGTACATACGGACCTGACCACTTAGACGACGGAAGAAAAGACCCGTTAGCGGCATCCATAGCCTCGGAGTATGGATTGCCGCTAACTTGGGTTATGGAATTGCGTAACAAAGGCGCGACCGATGGCACTTTGGGCAAATACGCCGAGGCAGTAGTGCATAAAATTTTAGCACTTGGACCTCCTAAGAATACCAATCCAGATACATTGTTAGCATATAAGGCACAAGTGTTGGCGGCAACCCCGCAGAATGCTTGAGCAAATATATCCTTTTGCCCTTTGAATCCGACAGGTGTATACTCGACAGGACACATAGCAGGAAACCCAACATGGCAAATTATAAGTACAAAGCGTTCAATTCAAAGGGACAGCTTCTATGCAAGGCTTCTACTAAGAAGGAAGCTATAGAAGATGCAAAGCCCGAAGGCGGATTCGTAGTAAATACAAGTTACGATGATAACAATAAAGACGGAAATAGTCTCTTGGCATATTGTCACCCCACTTCTGAGACATTTATAAATAAGTATCCTGCCATACTCATTTCAAATGAAGGGGACGGAGAAGTAATAGAGTTTGCGGAAAGAGAGTCAGAATTAGATGGAACAGGAATTGCAAGTGGATTCACTTCGTGGCTAACTCCAATACGCAATAATCCCCATAGACCTCTGCACGACCCTGACCAATTTAGCTATGACGAGGACGTAATCTCTGAGCCAAGCGAGTACGAGGACTCCGAAGGTTATAGTTATTACGCGCACGGCGAAAGGTATCCCGCAGATAAATGGTCAAGAAGGCTATATGCTGGAAAGAAAGAGTTTACAGATTATCTAAGGGAGCAAGGCGTACCCAACGACTATGAAGCTATTAGAGAATACTTAATTCATAAGAAGGGATTAAGTGCGGAAGCCGCAGCGCAATATGCGGAAGCTGTGCTACCCAGGCATATGCTTCCGGTATTGCTGAGTAGGAATCCTCAAAACTATTATGAGAACATGAGTACGGAGAAACTCAAAGAAGAAAGACATAAGGCTCAAGAGTTGGCATATACTTGGTATCACGCGGGGCATCAAGAGGGACACGATATAAATGAAAGGACTGTAGCGAAGATAGATAAGATTCTTGCTAGAAGGAGCGCAGAAGCCCATTACGATAGCCCAAAGGGGCAGGCAGAGTTGGATGAAATCGAACATTACCATAGAAGGTCTTTAAGGAGTCCCTATAGGCATTGGTATTCTAAGGGAAGTCTGCACAAGAGGGAAGGACGTAGGAATCCACAAGTAACTACATCAGACTTTAGACGAGGATTCAAAGAGGGACTGAAAGCAACGCTAACGGCGAGAAAGTTTTACAAAGGCAAAAGAAAGAATCCTGCCGTACCTGCTAACGAGAGCGAAGAATATGTAGCGGGATTTGTAACCGCAGTAAGAATGTTTGCTCCTGAGCTAATCCCTGGAAAGGCGGCTAGCTGGGGAGCTATCAACGCTATTCTTGACGGCTTAGAGAAAGAGGGTGGCGGTGGAGTAGCTCCCCCAACTAGACCTACTCCTACGCCTACTCCCACGCCGCCGGAAGTAATCACTAGCGCCAGTGGGCTAACGCCGACGGCAGAAAAGTTGTTGGCCCTTATCAATGCATCACCGAACGGATATGTTAAATACGCAGAAGCTAGAACTTACTTAGGAAGGGATTATGGGGGACTAAGTAACGAGGTAATGCAGGCCGCGAAAGCAGAATTGCTCGCTCGCAATCTAATCCATTTAGATGGAGGCAGAGGGGCATACCATAAACTGTGGAAAGGCGGAAGTGCTAGTACCTCATCTACTAGCGGACACGCACCTGTAGATAGCACAGTTATGCAGGCTGCGAAGTCAAAGATTTTGAATATCCTTCCCGCTGATGGAAGTCCCCTGAAGGGATTCAAGGTATTAGAGCTAACGAAACTTGGACAGAATGTTGCTAAGGCTGCCCTAGCTCAACTTAGAGCGGCGGGCAAGGTAGGAGTAATTAAGAACGAAGGTTTCTTCATCATCACGCAGCCTGTAGAAGTTGATGTAGAGGTTCCGGTAGAGGACGTTGATGTAGTAGGGACAATCGACCCCGAAGCATGGAAAAAATTCAAGGCTCACGCTATCCAATTAGGTTTAGACCAAGAGGAAGCGGAATCTAAGTTTGCCGAGGCAATGCTACTTGCTGCAAGCGGTGACGTATTAGGACTTATTGCTAAGGAAGAAGGCGCACCGCCCGCAATCATTATTGGTAGTGCAGTAGAAGAAGGAATGACTCCAGAGGAATTAGTGGAGCTATCCGCGTCAATCCCTGGAATTGAATACGCCGCGCTGCTAACCCCTGCGAATAAGATAGCTAATCCTTATAGCCGTTGGTAGAACAATGTATTTAGGCTTTGAAAAAGGAGATTTACCTACTCAGGAAATAGGCCGCCTAGTTCCCGAACTGGAAACTCTATTAAGGAATGTAAATGTATCTTTTTCTCACATCCTACTCACTGGAGATAGAACGTGGCTAGTAGAGGGAGTGCCTAGAAGGGACGAACGTATAGCTCAAATAGCGGTTAGACGTTGGCTCAAATACACTCAAGGTATGGGTGTTAAGTTTAGTGTAATGACTGATGGAGTTGTATCTGAAATACACATAATGCCTAAAAAACCTCTTGTAATAAACCCAATGGCAAAGTTCAACTACAAAGTAACAGGCGCACGCGGAGCGGTATATAAGACTACCACTATCGGTGAAGCTCGCGAAGTAGCTGGTAAATCTGGCGTAATTGAGCCTATCGGGCGTACTCGTAACCCCCGTAAGAAGCTAAATGTAAAGGTATTCCCTGAACGTGGGGAGAAAGACTTTATTCGATTCAGCTTTGACGATATAGGATTTGAAAAGCTAGCCACTGTATTTCCCGAAATGCAAGGCGTAGATTGGCTAAAAGAATCTGGCGGAGATTCATTCCACTTCTCAATGCTAAAGGGCGGAGAGTCTGGTAATGATCCTGATAGATGGGATGCGTGGGTGTGGTGGGAAGATAAAGAGAATAGTCTAGCAGTTGCTATCAATAGTGAAGGGTTCGATGTTGATACAAGCAACTGGATAGCAGAAGCAACTGTAGAGCCTATCCGTTATCAAAGAGTTGTGAATAACAGGGCACTTGCATGGAAACGTACCCGTAATTTGCCCTGGAAAAGTAAGCGACGATTTGATGGAAAGAAAGAAGTGTTAGCTGTATTGCAAGCATACTTCAATTCCATCCCCGTTGGACCTATCCAGAATCCCGCGCCGCGAAAGAACGCCTTGCTAACTGTGCAGGACGCCGTTCGATTGCTACAAACGCTGCCAATGAATGTTGCAGATAACGTACATGAGGTAGCCGTTAGGCGCGTAGGAACAAAGCACTACATCATTGACGGAACACGATATGATGTTTCTGAAGCTGCAAATATTGTAGCTAATAAGGGGTGCAAATGAGTTACCCTGTAGGTTTCCCATACAGAGGGACGGTAGTAGAAGGTCTATCGAAAAATGAGCAGATGCTTCCAGTGCTATTAGTTGCTGCGGTACAAGTAGCGGACTGGTGGGCGAAGCATAATCCTCACGAGTCCGAAAAGTTAAGGCTAGACCGCTATTTGAAGGAAGCATATACTACGGTAGAAGGCGTAACTGACGCCATGCAATACTCCGGTTTCTGGAACAGTCCAGGGATATACACATACGTCGCTAGTTTGAAACAATTACTAGATAAGCTGGCTCCGACAGGGCTATACTTCGGTGCGCGGCAAGGAGCGATGTACGATTACGGATACTGGAGCGACGAAACTCTTGTAGGACCACCACCTGTTTGGGACTAATGGCTAAGATACTCATATATGGCGACAGTCAATCTGGTAGAACGGGCCTTGAGCTACAGAAGTTGCTCAAGGCTCAGGGCCATATAGTTACGCGCAAGACAAATAGCGGTAAGTCAACTGACTGGCTATCTAAGCATGTGCCCAATGGACAGAGTGATAAAGTTTACCTATTTTCGGGAGGTAACGATGGTAGTGTTCAGGCTGATGCCCTTAGAGCGTTACTATCTGCGTTTGCGAATGTTAAAGAGGTATTTTATTTCGGTCCTCCCCCTGCTACTCTAATAACAGACCTATCGCTAGCAAAGAAAGTGTGGGGCGCTGCTAAATCAGCGGATAAGTTTTTTCCTCAGACCGCAGAGAAGCGAGAGACTAAGAACGCTGCATACAAGAAAGTAGTGAAGGAATTTCCAAACGTAACTTTCATTGACTTTAGGGACGCACCTACTTCAAACAAAGTTACGCAGCCTAGTGGAGTTTACTATCCCTCGCAGGCAGATGGAATACATACAAGCGGGCAGACGGCCAAAGAAGTAGCAGAGTATGCATTAACTCCCGCAGCGAAGAAATCCAAGTCTCCAACCTTACTATACGCGGGCGCGGCAATCATAGCCTTTATCTTGCTCAGGAGAAAAGGATGAAAGCCAGGACTGGACTAATATTGGGAACAGTGGGAGGGTCAATCTTCTGGCAAATAAGCGAAGGCTCAGTACCTACGGAAGCTAATTGCTCGTACTTAGCTTCTCCTATGACTGACTACATGGCATTTGCAGGTGGAGTGTACTGTGCATTCCAAGGACTGAAGCTAAAGTCTCCCGGCGTAGCCGCATTTGGTGCGGCTGTTGTAACCATTCATATGTTCCAGTTTCTACATCATAAAACCTAGGGAAGTAGATGAAGAAAGGACTTAAATACGCCCTAGTTGCTGCCGCTGCGCTGTACTTGCTTACTCGAAAGAAAGAGCATGTAAACCACGCCCCTATCCAAGCTAGGTATGTACCTTATAGTGATGATGCTAAGGCTCTATTTCGTGAAGCTGCGAAGTATGCTGGTCTACCCGAAGCGTGGGCAGACTATCCTGGCCTACACTACATTCTACATGAAGAATCTGGAGGATATGTAGGCAGACCTAACTATACATTCAACTTCCTTTTCGGCAAGAAATTTAATCAGCCTTCTAGGAAAGATGAATGGTACAAGGCTTGGGACATAATTGCGTTAGATGAAACCTATGCACAAGCCAAGACAAGGCATCCGAAGTTTACTTCGCGGGCATCTGGACTAGGACAGCTACAGCCTGAAAATGCTAAGAAGTTCTATCCCGATAAGATGAAAGGCGTAACAGACCCGCTAAATGAAGCAGTTGGAATGTTACGCTATATCAAATCCAGATACGGCTCCCCGCAAGTTGCGAGAAGTGTATATGGTAAGGGCGGCGACGGGAAGAAGTACCCGACAGTCTATTTCAACCATGCCGTAACTGGAAAGAAAACCGGCAAATATTTCCACGAAGGATACTAACATGGCAGCTTGCGTCGAATTGAAAGAGGCATTACGCAATTTAGAAACAAATGTAGGAGAGGTAGCCTCCGACATAGCCTACGATGCCGTAGGAGATTCAAAATTGGCGAGTATGGCCGACAAGAATGTAGGTGACGTACAGAATATTCGTAGAGCAGTTGACGAAATGGGGGAAAGGCTTGAAAAGGTATTAGGATTTGCTAAATACTCTGTCGAATGGGCTTTAGAACAGATAGAGGGGGATGAATTAGATAAAAAGCTGGCTATGGAAGAATTAAGCGACCTAGCTGAAATGTTGGGAGATAACGTGCTTGAATTCTTTGGAGAGCAAGCTGAAGAAGATGAGGACGACGACTAATGAAACAAATTCTCAAATATAACCCACTACTACCGCAACTGCTAAGTGGGGAAAAGGTTGACACAGGCGCAAGGTTTGATGTATCATTTCTGACGGACAGACCTGTAGCTCCAAGAGTAGAAACACTACTCAAACTGACTAAGGAAAAGAGAGTAATCCATGTAGGATGTGCCGACCATATAGAAGTTATCGACCAGAAGATAGCTAATGGCTCGCACCTTCATTCCCTGCTAATAGATAATTGTTCCGAATGTGCCGGGATAGATACTAACGAGGAAGCTATAGAACACCTACGAGCAAAGGGAATGCAGAATCTCTACTGTGGGGACGACAAACCTAAAGGGTTTTGGGACTACATTCTGCTCGGAGAAATCCTTGAGCATGTAGGTAATCCCGTAGCCTTTCTGCAAGAGGTAAATGAATCCTTCCATAGAAAGGTCGAAAACATAATCATAACCGTGCCAAATGCGTACAGCCATTCCCATGTGCAAACATATTTGAGTGAAGGAATCGAGGCAATAAACTCCGACCATAGGTTCTGGTTCACACCTTACACTATCCTCAAAGTAATGCACGAAGCAGGTATAGAGATAGTGGACCTAATGGCCGCAGACCAAGTAAGCCCCCTTCTACACGGCTCAACTACTTTAGTAACGGTAGGTAAACTAAGTGGCTAAGTACAAAGCAATCGGAAAGTTCGGAGCGGTATACCTCTGTAATACCTACGAGGAAGCTATATCTAAAGCTGCATCGCCTAGTAAGATATTTAGTTTAGATAAGCGCGTAAGAAAACCGGGCCGACCGCGCAGGAATGCAGCCCTGGCTGCCGGATGCCGAGTGGCCGCCTCAACTCCCTGGGTCGCCTTTACGGAGCCTGACGGCTATCTAGCGCACGTTAGAGCGGGCGATTTGCTTGTTGTCCTTGGCGAGTCTGGCGGCAACGTCAAATATCGCTTAGATAAGGATTTGAAGCATTACTTTGTAATGGCAAAAAAGCTATTCTATCCTCGCGTTAGACCCGAAAGAGAACTAAGAAAAAACGCTGGTGGAAGAAAGTTACGTCCAGTTACGCCTCTAACCCCTACTGAAGCGGAATTCAAATCTGACCTTCCCGAAAGAAAAATCGGGGCGATGTTCAACTTTGTTACAGAAGAACCTTCTCTATACGAGGGAATGGTTAGGCGTACTGCCAGATATATCGCTAAGAAGATTGTAGATGGAATCTACGACCATGAGGACGCTCCTAATGTATGGAGATGCACCGCTGCGTCTGCAATTAGACACGTTGCGTTAGCTCACGGCATTGACGATATATTTGTCAAGTACCGAGCAATCAGACCAGACGGCAAGGGTAAGACCTTTGACACAGAGGAAGAAGCAAACAAGGTAGCAGACAGTATTGAGGGAGGATATGTAACTAAAGTTGGATATTGGGATAACGAGGATATTACCCAACTGTCCATGGACCTAGCTAATTGGTTCATAGAGCAGCTTTATGAAGACAAGATTACGTTATATGACTTGGATGAAACTATACAAGGCACGCTAAACGTATTTGGTGAAGTAAATATTAGACCTACACCTTCTTGGGAAGTATTAGAAGGCAAGCCGCAATGGACCGTCACGGGCAATCGTGATAGATTCATGCGCCCGCAGACTGAAAGACATAATCCCGCGCCGCTAGACGACGAAGCTAAGATAGAAGCCAAGCTGCGCTTCGCAAGAAAGCAACTGGACAAGATAACGCGCACCTTGGCTAGCGGTAAGGTAGTGCCACTTCCATCTATTGTCAAAGATGCGCGCATCGCGGCACTTAGAAAGAAGCTAACTACTGTAATTGAAGAACCTCCAATCATTGTTGAACCAGAACCTGAGATAATTGTTGAGCCTGAGCCTGAGCCTGTAGTTGAGCCTGAGCCTGAGCCTGTAGTTGAAGTAGAAATTACTAAGCCGGAAGATTTGACGGTAGAAGAAGCATATAACCATTTGCTAGAGGCAATGACTCGGTTACATGCTATTCAAGCTGCGGACCCGAAGGCGAGAGATAAGAGGGGCGTAAATACTACCGACATGCATGTAATAACCTACATGCTAAAGAATTGGGGAATGTTTCAAGACGACCCTGATTTTCCACAGGGACTAGCACAGCTACTATTGAAGTATGCGGGAATGGCGGCTACAGAACCCCAACTAACTCCGGCAGAAGTAATGTCCGTGTTAAGACTACTTCCCCGAGTGGCTAAATTAGGTAGATACTACAAGTTTGACGAGTATGTTCAGAAGGAGCAGAAACTAAAGACCTTCATTGAAGAACGAAAGTTAGATGAATTCCGC
>Ga0209434_1000218_pt1 | contig 29331 bp, 37 predicted proteins | sample ETNvirnome_2_300_FD_184068 | JGI IMG/M metagenome (GOLD analysis project Ga0209434, IMG submission 184068) | Marine viral communities from the Pacific Ocean - ETNP_2_300 (SPAdes) (version 2) | ecosystem: Environmental > Aquatic > Marine > Oceanic | place: Pacific Ocean | collected 2013-06-22 | reverse complement strand
CAATTGTTTCTTGAGGATCGACTTCTTTATAGCGCCCCATTGCCGTATCAATTATGAATTGAATGCTGGCCTTTACCAAAGAAGCATCTTCTGTTTTATATCGCGTAATAACATGTGTTTTCTTTTCTTTATGAATTTTGTCCAACCACACAAGACATCTTGCGAATTTTGGTAAAATTTGTTTTTTGACCGAGGCCTCTTGTGAACTTACAACTTCATATAGAAATCCCTTAATGGCATATATCTGATCGTTGTCCATGGGTGTACACCCCTTTTTGCATAGCACCACCTTAGCTTGCGCTAAAGCTGGAACGAGCAAAAGCATGAGTGTGGTCATCAATACTTTTTTCATTTTTAAAGAACCTCCTAATAATAACTATGAGCGAAATAAAACAACAGTTCTTTTTCTTAATAAAATAATCAAAACTATTTATAATGTGCATTAAATACAAATCATTTATATGGCGAAAAAAACTTATATTCTAGATACAAGCGTCTACCTAACAGACGCAAACGCGCTAACTGCTTACCAAAACAATGATATAATCATTCCATTTAAAGTTTTAGAGGAAGTAGATAAGCACAAGAAGCGACAAGATAGTGTCGGCTCTAACGCTCGAAAAACAATTCGAACGCTTGATTCCATAAGAGAGCGCGGTTCGCTCTATAAGGGGGTCCGGATCGCCAAAGGAAAGGGTATTGTGACGGTTAAGGGCGCCGAAAGTAATCTTTTGGACACATCTATAGCAGATAATGAAATAATTACAGTTGCACTAGAAGAAAAACAAAGAAATGAACAAAGAAAGGTGATCCTGGTTTCGCGCGACATTAATATGCGCGTAAAATGCGATGCGCTGAATCTTTTAACCGAAGACTACATTATTAATCAAGTAGTCAAAGATACCGATCATTTGTATACAGGCTTTAAGATGCACCTTGTTGATGATCAAATTATTGACCAGTTTTATAATGGAGAAAAAATTTATTTAGACAAAGAGGACGTGGCACTGCAACCGAATCACTTTTTAATGCTAGTTTCCAACTCCAATGAAAAGAAAACTGCACTTGCAAGATTTTATAATTATTCAAAGCCCCTTAAAAGAATTAATGGGGAACATAAACATGGCGTATGGAACGTACGAGCCCGCAACAAAGAACAAAGTTTCGCTCTTGACTTATTGATGGATCCTGACGTCCAAGTCGTCACTTTGGTCGGAAAAGCTGGTAGCGGTAAAACACTTTTATCTATTGCCGCTGGCTTAGCCCAGGCGGTGGAAGAAACCAAAGACACTACATATAAGAGATTGATCGTGTCTCGCCCAATTCAGCCGTTAGGAAAAGATATTGGATATCTACCCGGAACAATGGAAGAAAAAATGGCGCCATGGTTAAGTCCTATTCAAGACAATTTAAGATATTTGATGGGCAACGACAAAGAAACCTTAAGAATGTACACCTCTCAAGGTATAATAGAGATTGAAGCTTTGACTTATATAAGAGGGCGCTCAATTGCAGATGCTTTTATTATAATCGACGAAGCACAGAACTTGACAGCACATGAATTAAAGACTATAATTACAAGAGTGGGCGAGAACACAAAAGTTGTATTGACAGGAGATATCGATCAAATCGATAATGCATATGTTGACGAAACATCAAATGGCCTAGCATATGCAGTAGAAAAATTCAAGAGTCATGACATATCAGGACATATAACACTAGTCAAGGGAGAAAGATCTAAAGTTGCTACACTAGCAGCAAAAATTCTTTAAAAGACTTGACAAGATAATATATTACATATATAATGGAGGTAAATATGAGTGATGAAAATCCAGACCTATTAGAGCCGGTAGAAAAATCAAATGAATTAAAAGAATGGCTTGTGAACTATGTAGGGGAAAAACAAGGGCCAGAATCTGGAGAAGTAAGTGTAGAGATGATCATTAAAACAATGGCTGAGGATTTTCCTGAATTTCTCTTGGTTTTAGCTGAAGAGAATTTTATACGTGGATATCAACAAGCCCTGGCTGACATTGATGAGGGAGAAAAATTAATGCGAAAAGAGGGATTAATCTAATAATGAATTATATTGCTGAAAGCGCAGAAAAAGCAAAGAAGAGTAGTAGAGAAAAATATATTTATGGAGATAAGTTAGTTTTTATTAAGGATCAATTGCCTTATGGATTTGATCTAGATTACGTGTTGGAAACAATAGAAGGTTTAATACCGCGCATATTTTTTGATAACATCGATTCAGTTTACATAGGCGATTTTAAAGACCTTCAAGGCGGTGACTTGCCATTTAATGCAAAGTACAAAGATAATGCTTTATATATCACAAACGATCAGGACAGTGAAAATGATATGATGGATGATATTGTGCACGAGGTTGCGCACGCTGTAGAAGAACAGTACGAAGATCAAATTTATTCTGATGTTGTAGTACAAAACGAGTTCAAAGGAAAAAGATCCAGACTGTATCATCTTCTAGATCAAGAAGGATTTGAACCATCGGAAGAAAGCTTTGACAATATTGAATATAATAAATATTTTGATCATTATCTTTATAACGTAGTAGAATATCCCACTCTGAGCAGCTTAACGACTGGGTTATTTTATTCTCCGTACTCTATTACGTCCCTCCGTGAATATTTTGCAAATGGATTCGAAAACTATTTTTTGAGAGATAAGAGCTATTTAAAAAAAATAAGTCCAGCGCTATATGAAAAAATTACTGATTTGATATATAACAACACAGGAGAAAAAATAGAATAATGAATATTGATATTAAATTTATTAACGAAAACACTGTTGAAGTCGTCGCGTCTCTAGGTTGGTCCGGCCAACGCCCACCCCAGCACTTAAAAGACTCGCGCACTACTGACGATGTGATTGATGCATTTAAAAAGAAACATCCTTCATACGAAATAGAAAGCGTAGAGGCCGCCGGCGGAATCAATAGAATTTTTAATTCCAAAAGTGAAAATCTCTCTCGAAATAGCTGGGTATTTAAAGTATCTAAGAAACAAAAGAAGACACTTTCCAAGTCTTCAATTAAGAAAAACCTTCTTAAAAGAACCACGAAACAAGGCGACTAATGTCCCATATATCTTTTTCAGCGCTAAAATTATGGAATGAGTGCCCATGGAAGCATAAATTAGTTTATCTAGACGGAATTAAGGCTTTTGAGGGTAATGAACACACAGCTTTCGGTACCGCAGTACACTCAACCTGCGAACAGCTAGTAGAAAACAACATTAAAAATGCAGCCGAATATTTCCAGGAACAATTCTTGAAAGAGTTGCAAGAATTACCAGAAGATTATGAGCTAAAAAAAGATCTAGTCGTTAGTATGCGTATGCAAGGGTGCATGCTGACCGGCCACATATTGCCTTCACTGAAGGAGTATTTTGGCGAGTATACTTTGGTTTCGGTAGAAGAAAAGCTATATGAAGATATCGAAGGATACGATGATTACAACTTCAAAGGATACATTGATCTGGTTTTAAAGACCTCGGATGGAAAATACCATATAATCGATTGGAAAACGTGTTCTTGGGGGTGGGACACCAGACGCAAGAGCGAAAGAATGACAACATATCAGCTAACATTATATAAGCACTTCTTTTGTATTAAACACGACATAGACCCGTCAAAAGTAGATACACACTTTGCACTACTTAAAAGAACGGCCAAAAAAAATAATATAGAAATATTCAAAGTTACAAGTGGCAATAAAAAAACTGAAAATGCCCTTAAATTATTGAATAAATCACTTTATAATTTAACTAACAAAAATTATATTAAAAATCGCATGGCATGCCAAGGAAAATTTGGTCCATGTGAATTCTTAAAATCACAATATTGTAACTAAAAGGAAAGCATGAACGATAAAATCAAAATCATGACTATTGGTGATATGCCTTTTGCCCCCTCTGGTGTCGGTACACAAACTAGATATATCATTGAAAATATGTTAAAAACTAATAAATATAAATTCATTAGTTTGGGTGGGGCAATGAAACATACTGATCATAGTCCTATCAAAACAGAGGAGTGGCAAGATGATTGGATCACTTTTCCAGTAGATGGATATGGCACACAAGAAATTGTAAGATCTATCCTGCGTCAAGAGAAGCCAGATATTCTTTGGTTTATGACAGATCCTAGATTTTATGGATGGTTATGGGAAATAGAAAATGAAATTCGCCCGTTAGTACCTATGGTTTATTATCATGTTTGGGATAATTATCCTTATCCTACATATAATAAAAAGTTTTATGAATCAAATGATTTAATTGCAACAATTTCGAAGGTTACTACTGATATTGTTAAGACAACCGCACCCTCAGTAAAATCAATTTATGTTCCTCACGCTGTTAACACTGATGCATTCAAAAAATACGATAAAGAAAGAGTTATAGAATTTGCTAAAAACAGTTTTGGTGAGAAATACGATCCGGATAAATTTCTTTTCTTTTGGAACAACAGAAATGCACGAAGAAAGCAAAGTGGATCATTAATTTTTTGGTTTAAAAAGTTTTTGGATAAGGTGGGACACGATAAAGCAGCTTTAGTAATGCACACCGATGTCAAAGACGAGCATGGACAAGATTTAGAAGCCATAATTAATCATCTTGGTATTGCGAATGGAGAAGTGATGTTTTCCCAGCAGAAAATAGAAGCTGAAATATTGGCTCTTTTATATAATATGGCTGATTGTACAATTAATGTTGCGGACGCCGAAGGTTTTGGGCTATCCACATTAGAGTCGCTTTCTTGTGAAACTCCTATCATAGTAAACATGACTGGTGGTCTTCAAGAGCAAGTCACAGATGGAGAAAACTGGTTTGGAGTGGGCGTAGAACCATCCTCTAAAGGAATAATTGGCTCGCAACAAATACCGTGGATTTATGAGGACCGCCTTTCTGAAGAGACGGTTGTTGGCGCAATGTTAGAAATGTACAATAAATCAGAAGAAGAAAGAGCTGAATTGGGAATAAAAGGCCGGAATCATGTCATGACTAATTATAATTTCGAAAACTTTATTCAAAAATGGGACGAAATATTTACGATGGTCTACAATGAATATGGCTCTTGGGCAACTAGAAAGCCATATAATGATCGATGGGAACTAAAGGAGATTGCATGAAAAAGAAAGTATTAGTTCGAGCGCCAGTTTTAACACGATCCGGGTATGGTGAGCATTCACGATTTGTTTTGAGATCTTTGCGCACCCAAGAGGACAAGCTTGATATTTATATTTTGCCTGTTAACTGGGGCCAGTGCGGATGGATCTATGAAGATAACGAAGAGCGCCAATGGTTAGACAAACTTATTAATAAAACTGCTCATCACCAGCAACAAGAGAATGCACAATATGATATAAGCATTCAAGTCACAATACCAAATGAGTGGGAGCGTTATGCGCCTGTTAATATTGGGATTACGGCCGGAATCGAAACTAATAGAACTGCGCCGGTTTGGCTTGAAAGAGGCAATATGATGGATAAGATAATTACTATTTCTAATCATTCAAAAAATACATTTTTAAATACAGTTTATGATGCCGTGCACAAAGAAACGGGACAAACTCTTCAATTAAAATGTGATACACCAATAGAAATTGTACATTATCCAGTTAAAAAGTTCGAATCAAATATAAATCTTAAATTAAAATTAGAAACTGATTTTAATTTTCTAACAGTTGCACAATGGGGCCCTCGAAAAAATATAGAAAATACTATTAGATGGTTTGTTGAAGAGTTTATTGACCAACCGGTCGGCCTAATTGTAAAAACTTTTGGCCGTGGAAATTCTATAATAGACAGATACGAAGCCACTGAAAAGTTAACTTCACTTTTAGGTGAATACAAAAATAGAAAGTGTAAAGTATATTTACTTCATGGGGATTTAACAGATCAGGAAATGCATGCCTTATATCGACACCCCAAAGTTAAAGCGCTTATATCGCTAGCTCACGGTGAAGGTTTTGGGCTACCACATTTTGAGGCCGCATATAGCGGATTACCTATCCTCGCACCCGAATGGGGCGGTTACGTCGACTTTCTTTGTATGCCAAAGAAAGATAAAAAAGGAAAGATCAAACCTCACTTTGCATGTATAGATTACGATATACAGCCAATACAAAAAGAAGCTATTTGGCCCGGCGTATTAGAAGAAAATTCAATGTGGTGCTATCCGAAACAAGGATCTTTTAAAATGAAGCTGCGAGAGGTTTACAAAGATCATGGCAGATTTAAGAAACAAGCGAGCGATCTTCAAAAGTGGATTTGTAAAAATTTTAAAATGGAAGATCAATATAAAAAAATGGTAAATTATATCATCCCACAAGACGAATTAGAGTTGGAGGGGTGGTTGGAAAGCCTAGATGCCGAAGTCTACGAATAAAAATTATATTTTTATAGCTGATTTTTTTGTAGATCAAATATTGGGCGGAGGCGAATTAAATAATGAAGAATTTATCAACCTATTAGAGATTAATAATTTTGTAAAAAAAATAAATTCTCATCTAGTCTCTACAAATTTTCTTTCCGAGAACGTCAATTCAAAATTTATAGTTTCCAACTTTGTTAACCTAAAAGAAGATTGCAAGTTTTTTTTGCAAAACAATTGCAATTATATTATTTACGAGCATGACCACAAATATCTATCAAACAGGAATCCAGCACAATTTGAAAATTTTATTGCACCTAAAGAAAAAATTATTAACTTTGATTTCTACAAGAATGCAAAAGCTGTTTTTTGCCAATCTAATTTTCATCGAGACATAGTTAAAAATAATTTAAATTTAAACAATATTATAAGCCTGAGTGGCAATTTATGGAGTTCAGAGGCGCTTGATAAAATCAAACAATTTTCAAAAAAACAAAAAAGAAATAAATGTTCAATAATGGATTCTTCAATTCCTCACAAAAGCACTCAAGATGCAAAAAGATTTTGTATATATAAAAAGATAGATTATGAATTAATTTCATCTTGTGCTTATTATGAATTTTTAGATAGGATAAGCAATAACGATACATTTGTTTTTTTCCCGAAAACGCCGGAAACTTTATCTCGTATAGTTGTTGAAGCCAAGATGATGAATATGAAAATAATAACGAATAAATTAGTGGGCGCCACAAAAGAGGATTGGTTTAAATTAAAAGGTAATAAATTAATTGATATAATGGTAGAGAAAAGAAATACAATACTTCACGTAGTTGAGGAGAGTCTTAATGACTAATCATATTAAAATTATTATACCATTTTATAATGTTGAAAAGTGGATTTTACGTTGTATTCGGAGCATCAAAGCACAAAATTATCAAAATTATAGAGCTATACTAGTGAATGATATGAGCACAGATAATACATTAAGCACAATACAAAAAGAGATCAAGAATAGTGATAAATTTTCTTTAATACATACTGGAGAAAATGGGGGCCCCCTAAATAGTACTATTCATGGTATTGAATATTCCAAGCCAAACGATAAAGATGTTATTATTGTTTTGGACGGTGATGATTGGTTTGCGAACAAAAACTCTTTAAGCATTGTTAACGATGCGTACATGACCACTAATTGTCTGATGACATATGGAAGTTATATTGAATATCCGCGGGCCATAAGAGGGCAATTTTCTAAACAGCTTCCTAATGAAGTCATACAAACAAAGAAATTTAGGCAATATCATTGGGTAACTAGCCATTTACGGACTTTTAAATATATATTATGGCGTAATATACAAAGAGAAGATTTATTAGATTCTACCGGAAAAACATATACCATGGCTGGCGATCTCGCGGCTGTATTTCCTATGTTAGAAATGGCTGAAGAGCGCAGTCATTATATAAAAGATATAATTCATGTATATAACAGAAGCAATCCCCTTAATGAGGATAAAATAAATCATAATTTACAATCAGCAATTGAATTAGAGGTGCGAAATAAACCTGTGTATCCTAGATTAAATTTAGAGGATCCAGAATGAAAAGTAAAATATTTAACCCTCGATCAAAAATTCTTGCTAATGTTGACAGAGTGATTGAACATTTAGAAACCGGTTGCGCACCACCGGTGCTAGTAGAGGTTGATCCTAGCAATGCTTGCAATCATGCATGCAATTTTTGTCTTTCTTCCTATATTCATTTTGATAAATATAAAGGCACTGAAACTTTTTCTAGAGCATTAATGCCTAGAGAGATGCTGATGAGCATTTGTGAGGATTTTGTTGAAATGGGGGTTAGAGCGGTTAATTGGACTGGCGGCGGCGAACCAACTTTAAATAAGCACTTAAAAGAAGCCATAGAATATTGCGGTAAAAATGGCATTAAAATGGGAATGTTTACCAATGGTACTCTTTTGGACAAGTGGGATATGTTTGACACCATGGTAGAAAATATGTCATGGGTTAGATTTTCGATAGATGCTGGCACACAAAAAACTTATGATGACGTAAGACACACACACAAGAATGACAACTGGGGCAAGATGATAAAAAACTTATCAACGCTCACCGAGGTTAACAAAGGGAAAGGCAATTTAATAGATATTGGCGTCGGGTTTGTTATAAGCCCAGACACATACCATGAAATTGTTGATTTTGCCAACTTTTTTAAGAATTTCGATTTAACCTATTGTCAGTACAAGCCAGAAATTGTAATTCGTGAAGATGGCGGCCAGCAAAGAGAATTAGATTTTTGGAAAAATAAAGTACAACCACTTTTAGATGAGGCGAGAGAAATATTAGGGGATAAGTTTCAAACAAACTATTATAAGCTTGAAGACTTGGTCACGGACAGGGAAAACTTTGGAAGAAACTATAAAAAATGCTTAGGATCTCAAATCCAGCCATGCGTAGGCGCTGATGGGCATGTGTATGTTTGTACAAATCACCGCGGTTGGAAGCAATATAGTTACGGATGTATGTATGATGGAAAATCATTTAAAGAGATCTGGAAGGATATGGTTTCACGAGAACAAGTTATGGATAAGATAGAAAATGTTGAATGCTTCAAAAATTGTACTAAATTATGTAAGCCTCATGAAAGCAATAAAGCAGTTTGGGCCATTAGTCAGAAAATGAAAGATCTGACAAGAGAGGAAAAAAAACTTTATATTGATGAGTTATTAAAAAATCAAAAAGCCGCAGCAAAACAAGTTATACATCCTGATTTTATATAACCCACTCAGCTAATAGTCAAGTAGAGTTAATAAAGGTGATATTACATGAAACTTAAATATGAAGATATTATCAATAAATACAAGAATAAACCATGTGTAGTGGCACTACATGGTCCAAGTTTAAACAATCATAAAAATCAAATCGAAACATTACAAAAAGAAAAAAAAATATTAAGAGTATCTGTGAACGAGTGGTTTGATTATTTCAATGAAAAGCCTGATTATTGGGTCGTCTCTAATGGCGAATTTACAATTGAGATGTCAATGACACATCACCCATTGTGGGTAACGAGAAAACATATACATGACGCTTTTAACTTTTTTGATGTCCCGTTGCTCTATAACTGTACTGCAGATTTAACTAGTAAAAAATTTATAGATGAAAATTTACGATGTGATCATTTATCATATGATACAAGACATTTTAAAAAACACTCCTGTAAACAAATACTCATGAACTTCAAGAGCTATTATGAAAAAAATAAAAATCTAAACTTTCTTCGTTATGGGAATAATGACCAAATGTGGAAAAAACCAGACGTGGAAAGCTTCCCTGAGTGGTTTAAAAAAATTCATGGTAGAGTGGCATCTGGCTGGGATATAAAGGGCCGATGCTGCCACAATAAATTAGATATAACATTACAAGAAAAATTACAACAAATATCTGGCCATTCACAACATCTGGGCCCTGGCCAGACTGTGGGTATTACTGCCATTTGTTTTGCTCTATTGATGGGGTGCAGTCCGATATTTGTGACTGGTTTAGATTTGGATTATACTTTAGGGTATGCCGATTCAATCAATGATGTGGAGCATCAAATAAACATCGGAAATGTTGGTCACTGGAAAACCTCTTATAGAGATTTTTTAACCAATGACATGAAAATCTTGAATGAAAGTGCCGATCTTTTGGGCGCAAAAATCATTAATTTAAATAAAAAGGCATGGTATAATACTTTTAAGAAAGGGGAATTGTCAATATGAACAGGGTCTTTATAATAGCTGAAATAGGAATTAATCATAATGGTGATATCGACATAGCTAAAAAATTAATTGACGGCGCGGCGTACGCCGGCTGCGACGCTGTAAAGTTTCAAAAAAGAATTATTGATGAGGTATACACGAAGGAAGACTTAGATAGACCAAGAGAAAGCCCATGGGGTACTACGAATAGACAGCAAAAAAATGGTTTGGAATTTAATAAAAAAGAATACGATGTGATTGATAGCTATTGTGAAGAAAAAGGGATCTATTGGTTCGCTTCTGCTTGGGATATCGAAAGCCAAATATTTTTAAGGCAATACGATTTAGAATATAATAAAGTAGCATCAGCTATGTTAACTTACAGAGACTTGCTAGAAGCAATAGCATTTGAAAGAAAACACACTTTTATTTCCACCGGTATGAGCACCATGGATGAAATTAGAATAGCAACAAACATTTTTAAAGATGCGAACTGTTCATTTGAATTAATGCATTGCAATAGTACATATCCAATGAAAAATGAAGATGCCAATTTAAACGTAATCCACACTTTGAGGGATGCCTTTGAATGCGATGTTGGATATAGCGGCCACGAGACCGGGAGAGTAGTTTCCATCGCCGCTGCAACTCTTGGCGCCACTTCAATCGAGCGCCACATAACATTGGACAGGGCGATGTACGGCTCAGACCAAGCCGCCTCAATAGAAATTCATGAAATGAGTCGCCTAGTTGAAGACATTCGAACAGTTGAAAAGGTGCTCGGAGATAAACAAAAAAGAGTGTTGAATACCGAGGTACCTATCAAAAGCAAGCTTAGAAGACATAATTTTTAATTTGAAGGTGGAATGAGAATAACTAATATCGACACTTTATCAGCACTATTTGACAGATTGGTTTCTGAAAGGATCAAGCTTTATCATTTCGAGACTAAGATCATCAATAAAGAATCAGCAGAACATCAAAGAACTGTAGTAGAAGGCATAAAAAAGAAATTAGTTGAATTGTTTACAGAGGCCTATGAATCGAACAACTATAATTATATTGAAGAAAGAAGAACTTTTGGCGTAGATAGAATCAAAGAAGTAAGAAAGTTGATTAATAATGTGGAGGAGCTGACAGTTAATGATTTGGACGTCGGCGCCGCCTATTATGAACAGAAAGATGGTAAGCCTACCTCGGAGAAGTTTATGAAAAATGAACTTAAACTTAGGGAGGCCAATGAAAAAAGGGCATCTTCGAAAAACGCCATAGATAAAAATTTTAAAAAAATTGTTGAATAGGACGAATGAAAGTAATTTTAGGAGACGGCCTTTTAGGCACAGAGCTAGCCAAAAGATCCAATTGGAATATTGTTTCTAGAAAGAAAAACGGTATTGAATTTACTCAAGTTTCCACCTATAAAAAATTAATTGAAAAATATGACACTATAATTAATTGTATCGGGTATGTCGAAACCTATAACACTGATAGAAAAAACCACTGGAATATAAATTATGAAGGAGTCGCTGATTTAGTAGATTTGTGTAATGTATATAATAAAAAATTAGTTCATATATCAACTGATTTTATATATGCCAATTCCAAATCATATACTTCCGAAAATGATATTCCGGTCCACGGCGAAAATTGGTATTCTTACACAAAGCTCTTGGCAGACGGGTATATTCAGCTAAGATCTAAAGAATTTTTAATTATTCGAGGGTCATTCAAAAAATACCCATTTCCATATGATAGAGCATGGAAAAATCAAGCAGGTAATTTTGATTATGTACCTGTATTCGCAGACTTGGCATATGATTTAATTGAAGGATCAGCAGTGGGCATTTATAATGTAGGGACCGAGGAAAAAACTATGTACAATTTGGCGCGCCAATCAAATTTTAATATTGAAAAAATTGAGAATTTTCCTACTACTCCAACCGATGTTACCATGGATTTAACTAAATTAAATAAATTTTTAAGGCCTTGGAAGAAATAATGAAGAGATTTGGTATTTGGAGATATGAAAACTCTATAGGGAACTCGGCCGAGCATATCATCGGTCTAGCAAAATACCTAAAGAAACACGCGCCAAAAGATTTTAAAATATTTGTTGAAACAAGTTTTCAGAAAGCTTTTGCGCTTTGTATACCTGGAGTGTCGCAGGGACAAATAGAATATTTTCCGACGCAAGAAGAAACGGGAGTTACAGTTCAGCAATTAGTGAAAAACAATCCAGATTATCAGGATATATACATGCCCGGACCCAACGACGAGTTCATAAATACCTACGATGCAGCATGGTCAGCTTTATCCGCCCCGCCAGATATAACGTTAAAATTTAATGAGAAGGGGTATGAAAATAGATTTAATTTACCAAAAAATGCAATTGTAGTATTTTACCGCCAAGCCGGAACATGGGACGGGAAAAGAGATGAAAGCTCCACAGTTGAACCTGAGCGCTTTGTGGATCCAAAAGTATATTTTGACCTTTGTTTTCATTTCGCAAAAAAAGGACATAAGGTTGTTAGGATAGGAGATAAAAACCAAGCACTATTTCCTTGTAAATATAGTCGCACCTCATATGGGGCAAGAGTTGAGTTTGAAAATTTAATTGATTTTACAAAGTATTTAGACGACGATGGCGAACCTCTCTGGAGTTTCGAAGACTATTTGTTTTTGTTACAAAATAGCCAATTGTTTATTAGCGCCGACGCTGGAATATGGCCAATGGTCGCAGCAATGAAAAAAGACATGGTATTTTCTAATGTAATATACCAGAAATATACAGAATGGTTGCCCAAAGACACTACAGAAATATTATTTAAACACTTTTATTCTATGAAGGGCACCGAATTAGAGAAAAAAAATGATCCGCCATGGTGCGTTAATACTGTTCGCGACAGATTTATAGTTAAAGACAATACGTTTGAAGAGATATTAAACGCAGCTGCACGGTTTGTGAAATGCAAATAGTTTGTATTATTTTAGCTCGCGGCGGAAGCAAGGGCTTGCCAAAAAAAAATATAAAATTATTTTCTGATTTTCCACTAGTGTGCCATTCGATTAGGCATGCGAACAATTCGAGACTTATTGATAAAGTTTATTTATCTTCCGAAGATAGCAAAATATTAAAAGTGGGATCGTCATACGGCGCGATACCGATTAAGAGGCCTACGCATTTAGCACAGGATGAAAGCCCCTCTGAAGACGCCCTTAAACATTTCTTAGAAGAGATTGGCGAGTGCGACTTAGTTGTATTTCTGCAACCAACATCTCCCCTCCGAGAAGCGAGAGATATCGATAATATTATTGAATTGGTTTTGGAAGGTAACTTTGATTCGGCTTTTTCGGCCACGCCGGCGGAAGATGTTTTTATATGGGAAAATACAAACGAAGGATTGAAAAGTGTGAATTATGATTTTAAAAATCGAAGACCACGACAAGCTCTAGAAAAACAATATATTGAAAATGGGTCGATTTATTGCTTTAAGCCAAAAGTACTTGAAAAGTATAATAATCGCTTAGGTGGTCACATTGGGGTTTCTCTCATGGAGGGGTGGAAAGTACATGAAATTGATTGTTTAGAGGACTTTGAACTTTGCGAGTTCATTTACAATCAGCGGCTAAGGGACACAGGATGAAAGAAAGATTAGTATATATCAACGGTAAGTATGTTCCGGACTCGGAAGCTAGGATATCTATATATGATTCAGCCCTAATGTTTGGAGACATGGTTTTTGAAATGACAAGGTCATTTAATAAAAAACAGTTTAAGCTAAGGGAGCACTTAGAAAGATTATATGCCTCTATAAAATATGTCCGGATTCCTCTTGATATGACCATTGATGAAATGGAGCAAGCAGTTTATGATACAATTAAAATTAACGAAAATTGCTTTTCTGATGACGATGAACATAGAATTATGATTAACGTTACACGGGGGCTTATACCGATATACGAAGGAAAGGTCGGCATTGCTGGTGGCCCAAAGGTTATAATTTCGAATTATCCTTTAAAGTGGACGATACAGACATTAGGACATTTATACGATACGGGAATAAATGCTGTGATCGTGAATCAGCGCGCTATTCCTTCACAACTGTTAGAACCAAAAATAAAAAATAGGAGCAGGATTCATTATCAAATGGCCAACATCGAAGCTAGTCAATTTTCTGGCAAAGACAATTGGGCGCTTTTATTAGACCCAGATGGATTCGTTGCTGAGGGCCCGGGCGACAATTTCTTTATTGTAAAAGACAACGTAGTAATCAGCCCAGAGGGAAGGAACATTTTAAGAGGTGTGAGCAGGGCATATATTTTTGAATTATGTGATGAGCTAGGCATTTCGTGGCAGGAGAAAAATATAGAACCATATGATGTTTTAATGGCTGATGAAGCTTTCGTTACCGCAACGCCATTTTGTATGCTACCGGTAATGCGTATTAATGGTCAAAACATCGGCGATGGTAACTATGGCAAGATCACACAAACGCTATTGAACAAGTGGGGCGAAAAGGTCGGCGTTAATATAGAACAACAAATTAGATATTATTCTAGCTTAGTAGACCAAGATACAGCGCCCGCAGTTTACCAACTGAAATATAATAAATGAAGTTAGGCATTATTCAAGGCAGATTATCTCCCCCCATCGAGGGCTTCCAAGAGTGTCCGACTAACTGGAAAAGAGAATTTGATCTACTGTCAAAGATAGATTTGTCACATATTGAATGGATTGTAACAAAAAAATCTTTAAAAACTAATCCTATTTTTCATGAAGACATATCATCATACCCAATAAGTTCAATTTGTGCTGACAATTTGGTTGACCCAAGAATATATGATGAAGAATATTTACATGCTAATTTAAGGCCGGTTTGTGAAGTTGCTTTAAAAAATGATATAAAAGCTATTTCTATCCCTCTTTTGGAGGAAAGTAGCGTAACAGATAGGATAATTCATAAAAGATTTTGTAAAGCCATAATATCATATGCAAAAGATTACAAAGAATTGAATTTTTTGTTCGAGGCCGAACTGGAATATTCTAAGTTAATGGATATTTTATCCATTTCTGATAACTTTTTTGTGACTTATGATACTGGTAATATGACTTCTTGCGGCTTTGATCATGAGGAATACATTTTAGCTGTCTTTGATCGAATAAAGAATGTACATTTAAAAGACAGAACCCATAATGCAATAACAGTTCCCCCCTCAAACGGAGACACTAATTTTACACAAATATTTAACATTTTAAAAAACAAAGGTTATAATGGGTTATACACTTTACAAACCGCTAGAGAAGAATTTGGCGATGAAGAATCAACAGTTACCAAACACAAAGAAATTTTAAAGAGGCTATACAATGAATAATCTATTTGATTTAACTGGCAAAACAGCGCTTATAACAGGCGCCGGAGGCCTTCTTGGTCCAAAACACGCGGAAGCGCTGATTGAATTTGGTGCGCGAACAATCATAACAGATCACCACAAAGAACGAGCAGAGGAAAAAGCCGCTGCCTTGAACGAAAAGTGCGGAAAAGAATGCGCAATTCCATTTTATATGGATGTGACAAACAAAGAATCAATTCAAGCTGTCGTAGACAAGTTTGATAAGATTGACATCCTCATCAACAACGCGGCAAAGGACCCCAAAGTGAAAAAAGAATCAGGTCTAACACCTTCCAGTCGATTTGAGACAATGACTTCTGAATATTGGTTTGAGGGTATTAATGCCGCCCTTAACGGTACCTTTTTCTGTTCTCAGGTCGTCGCAAATAAAATGCTTAAAACTGGCGGCGGAACAATACTGAACATATCTTCTGATCTGGGGGTTATTGCACCTGATCAAAGATTATATAGAAAAGAACAGGTGCCCGAAGAGCTACAAAACGTAAAGCCGATAACTTATTCGGCGGCCAAATGGGCAGTTGTTGGAATGACAAAATATCTAGCAGTTTATTTTGCTAAGAAAAACATACGCGTTAATTGTTTAAGCCCAACGGGCGTATATAACAATCATCCAGAGAAGTTTGTAGAAAAGCTTTCAAACATTATTCCAATGGGACGAATGGCCCATATTGATGAATATAAAGGCGCCATCGTCTTTCTGTGCTCCGAGGCAAGCTCCTATATGACAGGAGAAAATATGGTTATTGATGGAGGCAAGACCGTATGGTAAGGGAACTCCAAAGCCCAATTAAATATGTAAAAAAAGGCTGGGGATACGAAAAATGGATTGTTAATAAAAAAGAATATTGTGGTAAACTCCTCTTCTTCGAAGGGGGTAAGAAGTGCTCTTGGCACAAACACATACTTAAAGATGAAGTTTTCTATTTGCAGTCTGGTAGAATGATTGTTAGATATGGAGAAAATGATGATATTAAAAAGTCTGAGGAATTAATACTAGAACCAGGAATGAATTTTTATATTTATCCCGGCCTATGTCATCAAATGGAAGCGCTTGTAAATTCAGAATTATTTGAGTTTTCAACGGAGCATTTTGATTCTGATAGCTATAGAATTATAAAAGGTGATTAGTGACGACAGAAAAGATTAAAATTAATCTATATGATAGTATGATGGGCTCCCATTGTTTTCGAAAAGAAAAAAACATATGGAGTATCACAAATGCCGGTACAGACCCTAAAATAATAGAATGGGACTACTTAGGCGGCATAGATGCTTGCGCGGCTAAAGTGGCCCACGCTCCGACTGAGAAAAGGCTTATAACGGTTTTCACAGAAAAGGATATGCTTTCTTCATGGGTAGAAAAAGTTGATAGTAAATACAAAGTATTGTTTATGCACGAATGCCGCGGGATACACCCCCAGTTTTATAAGATGCTAGCCAATGTTGAAAATAAATTTGATTTTATTGTCACCCACGATGAAGACTTGTTAAAGCGTGGCCCGAAATATTTAAAAATTTCTTCGCCTGGTAATTCATTTATATCGGCTTCGGATGCTAAAATTTATAAAAAAACTAAATTATTATCACACATTGTTTCGAAACAAAACTGGGCAAGAGGTCACAGATTAAGATATACAATCGCTAAAGTAATTAAAGATCGTTATGAGGTCGATTTGTGGGGCTCCGCAGAAAAATATTTTGAAACAAAGCTAGAACCTTTGAGAGACTACATGTTTAGTATTACAGTTATGAATTGCAAACATAAAGATTATTTCACAGAAACTTTAGTGGACACTTTTCGTTGCGGTACCATTCCTATTTTTTGGGGATGCCCCAACGTGGCTGACTATTTTAACACAGAGGGAATGCTCATATTTAATTCGGGACCAGAACTAATTTCAATATTGGATAGTCTGTCTACAGAATTATATGAGAGTAAAATGAAACACATACAAGAAAATTTTGAAATCGCAAAAAAACACTGCCAACTAGATGATAAAATATATAACGCTATAGCTGGAGCAATTAAAGATGCCCGATAAAAGAAAATATTTGCCCACCTTGTCTGAATTGATTGATAGACTATCTATTGTGCAACTCAAAGAAGTATTCATCTCAGAACACAAAAAAGAGTACGCTCAAGAAATAGTTGATATTACTCACGATATCCAGTTAATTTTGGACAAATCTGACGATATAGATGCCGAGACAATACGTGCCATAGTGGTTTTATCTCAGATGAATTTACACATTTGGCACAATGAGTCCAATTACAGGAAGGGAATTGCGGAAAACAACGATCTTGAATTAACGCATGGTTTGAATGGCATTCGCAACGTTGCAAAAAATAAAATTCAAGAAATAGTAGGCGGAAGAAAAGATTATAAAATTGATTGTCTAGCCGCGGAATTTAAAGATTGGGAGATTAGTTGGGCAACGAAACAAAAGCTTATGAAACGCGAAAAAGAAGTATTGTAAAAGCTGCAGTTTGGAGAATTATTGCGGTTGTTAACAGCTTCCTTATACTGGTGAGTGGGCTAGCGGATAGTGCATTATTGAATGCATTATATATGAACATAACTGGTCTCATTTTTTACTATTCCTTTGAAAGAATATGTAATCAACTACCATATGGGAGGATTAAGGAGAAAGATGAACTTTAAAGAATATTATCAATATTATTTAACACTACATCAGAATAAAACATGTAGAAGACTGCATATACTAGGGCAATTAGCAACGTTAGCGATGTTGTTTTATACGATATATTCTCAAACATGGCCGCTCCTATTGGTAGTTCCTTTTGTTGTTTATCCCTTTGCTTGGTCGGGGCATCTTTTTTTTGAAAAGAACAAGCCCGCCGCATGGTCCAGGCCATTATGGGCAAAGGCATGTGATTGGGTTATGTTAAAAGATGTTTTAACTGGGAAACTGGAGTGGTAAATGAGGATATTAATTACCGGAGGCGCAGGCTATATAGGAAGCAGTTTAGTAAATTTTTTGCTTCCACAGCATGAAGTAGTGGTTTATGACAGTCTTCTATATGATAAAACTTCTTTATTGTCATATGTAACCAAACCTAATTTTAAATTTGTTAAAGGCGACGTAAGAAACTTTGAAAAGCTGAAACAAGAACTAAAAAAAGCAGACATAATCATACCCCTTGCAGCTATCGTTGGATTTCCCCTGTGCGAAAAATTGCCCAAAGAGGCAAATGAAGTTAATTATGAAGCTAATAAGTGGATCGCAAATAATAAATCTAAAGAACAGTTGGTAATTTATCCCTGTACAAATTCGGGGTACGGCACCACTAATGGAAATCTGCATTGTACTGAAGAATCCCCCTTAAATCCCATTACTTTGTATGGAAAAACAAAAGTATTGGCCGAAAGCGCTTTTAAAGAAGTAGAAAATTATATCACTTTCAGACTGGCAACTGTTTTTGGCCCTTCACCGCGAATGAGGAGAGATTTATTAGTGAATGATTTTGTCTGGAGGGCCAGAAAAGAAAAATTAATTGTTTTATTTCAAGAACATTTTATGAGAAACTATATACACATTGAAGACGTTTGCAACGCGTTTAAGTATGTCATTGATAATTGGGACTCATGTAAAAACGAAACATATAATGTTGGCAACGACTCACTTAATATGAATAAGCTAGATTTAGCTAAAAAAATAAAACAACACATGCCCATGGAAATAATAAGGGCTCAGTATACGGAAGATCCGGATTTAAGAAATTATATCGTTAGTAGCGAAAAGATTTATAAAAAAGGATTTATATGTTATAATGACCTAGACACAGGAATAAAACAGCTTATAGGAACATATGACATGATCGACGTTCCAAATTATGCTAATTCATAAATTTATATAAGGACTTTAAAGATGAATAGAAAATATGATTTTGTTATTATTAATCCCGGCGCACAGTCTCACTTGTATCCCGGCGAACTTGGACCTGAACTATCAGCAGTCCAGACACCTTATTGGGCTGCTTTGATAGCAGCGTGGGTTCGCGATAAGGGGTATTCGGTAACTGTAATCGATGCCGAAGCCGATGAACTCACCCCACACGAGGTAGCAATTAAAATTAATGAATATAATCCTTATTTGGCTTGCATGACAGTCCTTGGGTCAACACCATCTGCATCTTCTACTCCAAAAATGACAATTGCCGGCGAAACTATTCGTGAAATAACTAAGTTAGCCGAGGGAGTAAAAACAGTATGGCACGGCATTCACCCATCGGCATTGCCAGAGAAGACCTTAACAGAAGAGGGCGGTGATTACGTTTGTAGAGGCGAAGGCTTCTTCACTCTTATTGAGTTGCTGCAGGTTTTAACTGCTGATAACTCTGATGTGTCAAATGTTCCGGGCTTGTGTTATATAACGAAAACCGAACCTCTCGGTGTTATTAAAGTGGAATCAAACAATCAAGAGGCTCTAGTTGATCCGAATGATTTGCCGATAGCGGCTTGGGATTTACTTCCAGTACACAAATATAAGGCTCACAATTGGCATTGTTTTGGAGAAGATCTTATTGAAAACAGACAACCATATGCTGCTCTTTATACTGCCTATGGTTGCCCTTTTAAGTGTACATATTGCAACATTCATGAGCTTTATTCTTTAGACGGCCGGCCCGGAGTTCGCTATAGAGATCCGGAAAAGATCATGGAGGAAATCGACTTGTTGGTTCAAAAATATGGAGTTAAAAATTTCAAATTTGCTGATGAGTTGTTTACAACTAAACGAAAACATGTCGAAAAGATTTGTGATTTATTAATAGAACGAGACTATGACTTGAATATCTGGACATTTGTGCGCGCCGATCCGTATCCATTGAGAATTTTAAAGAAAATGAGAAAAGCCGGCTTTACGTGGGTTGCCATGGGCATTGAATCGTTTGATCCAACTGTGCGCGAAGGTGTGGATAAAAATACCAAACAAGACAAAGTATTAAAAACTATCGCCAGGTATAAGGAGGCTGGCATTAGTATTATTGCTAACTTTATTTTTGGTTTGCCTGATGACACATATGAAACTATGCAAAAAACTTTAGATATGTCTATTGAACATAATTTTGAATATGTTGATTATTATACGTGTATGCCCTACCCTGGCTCCTTGCTTTACCCGGAATCAATCGCCGCGAAACATAAAATACCAGATGTGTGGCATGGATATTCTCAGCTAGGTGTCGAATGTTTGCCATTGCCAACCAAAACACTAACTGGTACTGAAGTTTTACGTTTTCGCGACGAGGCATTTGAAAAATACTTTACTAACCCAAAATATATGTCCATGGTAAAAGAAAAATTTGGACAAAAAACTGTTGATCATATTGCTGATATGTTAAAAATTAGATTAAAGAGAAAGGTTTTTGGTAATGACAACTGGACAGCCTATAATATAGACTATAAGTTAAGATGATTAAAGTGGCCATATTAGAACAAATAGCAAAATCTGTTAGAAGAAGAATTTTTGAGTTTAAAACAAAAACTGGTAAAGGACACTTAGCCAGTTGTTTGTCTTGCGTGGATTTTCTTGTCTCTATGTATTATGATGAAGAAACTTTTTTTGACCACAGCAAAGATATAATAATCTATAGCAAGGGCCATGGCTCACCCGCTGCATATCCTATATTAGTTGATAAGGGGTATATTGGGGAAGAGGATCTAAAAAAATATTGCCAACCAGATGGAATACTTAGGTTGCACGCCGATCATTCAATTCCCGGCTGTTATTTTGTTGGCGGCTCGCTTGGTAACGGTATAGGCTATGCTGCAGGGTTAGCTTATGGCACTGGAAAAAATGTATACGTAATATTAGGAGACGCTGAACTATATGAAGGTTCTGTGTGGGAGAGCTTAATATTTATAGCACACCATCAAATAAATAATTTACATATAATTGTTGATAGAAATAAAATGGGCATTCTAGGAAAGACTGAGGAGCTTCTTAAACTTGAGCCATTAAAAGAAAAGTTTGAAAGTTTTGGTTTTGAGGCCTGCGATGTCGACGGCCATAGTTTTGAAGAATTAAGAACGGTGCTATCAGTAAAAAATGATAAGCCAAGAGTTATTATAGCCAACACAATCAAAGGCAAAGGCGTCAGTTATATGGAAGATGTTTGGCAATATCATACAATGATTCCAAAAGAAAAAGAACTATTAAATACTGCAATGGAGGAATTAAATTGATTTCACAAAGAGATGCGTTTATTTCTCGATTGTTCGAGAGGGCAAGAAAAGATAAAGACATCTATTTGATGTCGGCAGATATGGGCGCCCCAGCTCTAGATAGATGGAGAAAAGAATTACCAGAGCAATTTTTTGCTACTGGTATATCAGAACAGAATACAATTAATTTTGCGGCAGGCTTATCTGCTGCCGGCAAGAAAGTGTATGTATATTTTATGGCTGCTTGGGCTGCACGTTGCTATGAACAGGTAAGATACTCGTGTGCCATAGCTAACAACCCCATTACAATACTAGGAACCGGCGTAGGTTTAGGATATTCTCCAGCCGGCCCAGCGCATAACCCAACAGAAGATATTGCATATATGAGGGCGCTATGTGGCATTGAAATATATTCGCCTTGTAATAGCGAGGTGGCTGCAAAATTAGCTGATTTAACTTGTGATCAACCTAAGTTAAGATATATCCGATTAGAAAGAACCTCTGCAACTGAGTTAGAAAACATGTCTTATAGCTTGGAAACAATCGAATCTGGTGCGGTCTGCCTAAAATCAGAATATAGAAAAAAGCCCAGAATATGTATAATATCTAGTGGGTATATGCTAGGAAGAGCTTTAAAAGCGGCCGCAATAATAAAAGATTATGATATTGCCGTCGCGGATCTTTTTAGAGTTAAGCCAATTGATAACGCTGTTTTTAAAGAATTAGTTAAGAATTATGATCATATTATTACTCTAGAGGAACAGACGCTTTCCGGCGGTCTTGGTTCGGCGGTATGCGAAGCATTAACCGGCTTAGGCTTAAAAAAAGAAGTATTAAGAATCGGCCTCCCAGAGGGATATATTTTTCAAAACGCAACTAGAGATTACCTTTTAGACAATAATGGACTTTCTGTTGAAACAATATGTGAACAAATCAACAAGTTTATTAAATGAAAATTGTAAAAGAAATAAAAAAATCTAAGAAAATTAAAGACTTAACGAGCATCAAGCTTGATACTTTCCAAGATTATAGAGGAGAAATCTGGACAATTTACTCTGAAAAATATACAGATTTAAATTTTGTTGCAGATAAAATTACTATTTCTAGATTCGGTGTATTGAGGGGCCTCCATGGAGATCCACACACAGCGAAATTGATAACTTGCTTAAGTGGCCAAATTCAATTGGCGGTTTTGGATTTAAGAAAAAACTCTGAGACATATGGAAATGTTGAAACATTTTTAATTAGTGATTATGATCCGACCGTCGTGATAGTTCCAGCCGGCTGCGTCAACGCACATTTGTGTTTATCAGATAAATGTGTTTTCTTTTATAAGTGGTCGGAAGAATACAAAGGCCCAGATGAGCAAGCCACCATCGCGTGGGATGACCCAGAATTGAATATCGATTGGGTAATTGATAATCCAATTCTTTCTGACAGAGATAAAAATGCTGCACCCTATAATGGTGTATTTTTGTAGGAATAAAAATGAATATTAAATATCCGCTAGCAAAAGAGACAATTAACAATGAAGACATTGATGCATTGTGCGACTGGCTTAAGTCTTACCCTCGTTTGACTAAGGGTGAATTAACATGGCAAGTTGAGAAAGCGTGGGCCGACTATATAGGCACCAAATATGCCGTTTTTAATAATTCTGGGTCGTCAGCAAACTTATTAATGATTTATGCCGCCTTAAAAGCCGGAAAGCTCAAGAATAATAAAATTGTAGTCCCTTCTGTTGGATGGGTAACTACCGTTGCACCAGCTATTCAATTTGGATTAGAGCCCATTATGGTTGGAGCAGATAAAGAAACATATGGAATTGATTTACAGCAACTTGAAGAGGCGTGCCAAGAGCATGCTCCTGCTGCTGTGATCTTTGTGCAAGTACTTGGAGTTCCACATTACAAAGAGGGCCTACAAAAATTACAAGAAAAATATGGATTTTATCTTTTGGAAGACGCTTGTGCGGCATTGGGCGCTGAATATCATGATGGGACAAAAGTCGGCACAGTTGGAGATGCATCATCTTTTTCATTTTATTTTGGCCACCAGCTTTCAACAATAGAAGGTGGAATGGTAAACACAGATGATTATGAATTGTATCAAATGCTTATGATGCTTCGAAGCCATGGCTGGGGGAAAGATCTGGATAAAGATCATTATAGTACATTGGTGGATAAATATAATGTTGATGATTTCCACAAGCCATTTACTTTTTTTACAACTGGTTTTAATTTAAGGGCAACAGATTTACAAGCATTTCTTGGTATAAGACAAATTGAAAAAGCTGAATGGGTTTCACAGAGAAGATATAAAAATCATTTACGTTATGCGGAGAATTTAAAGGGCTATGTAGAGTATCAAAACTGGTTTGATGATAAGCCGGTTTCTATCTCTTTTGGAGCCTTAGCAAAAAGTGCCCAACATCGACAAGAAATAGTTTCTCGTTTAGTAGAAAACGGTATCGAAACACGAATTTATAGCGCTGGAAACCTTGGTAAGCATCCATTTTGGACTGAATTATATGGTGTGTTTGAAGACGAAATCAGCGATAAGATACATACAAATGGCTTCTTTTTGCCGAACTATCCAGAATTAACATCAAACGATATTGATTTTATATGCGAGGTGGTTAAGGGACAATGAAAGTTTTAGTAATCGGCGAAAGTTGCAATGATATTTTCTGTTACGGCACGTGTGATAGATTGTGCCCCGAGGTTCCAGTACCCGTATTTAATCCGACAGAAACGTTAACAAACCCGGGCATGGCCAAGAATGTTCAAAAAAATATTCAATCTTTGGGTGTTGACGCTGATTTGTGCACAAATAAGAACTGGGAACGAATAAAAAAAACAAGATATATTGATTATAGAACAAATTATATGTTTATGAGACTTGATGAAAATGATAATCTCTATGAAAAATTTGAAGGAATTGATGATATTGATTTTTTAAAGTACGATGCGGTGATACTTTCTGATTATAATAAAGGATTTCTCAGCGAAGAAGATATACACAACATAGGAATAAAACATGATTGTATTTTTTTAGATACAAAGAAAATTCTTGGCGATTGGTGCGATTTAAGTAAATATATTAAAATAAATAAATATGAATTTGAGAGAAGCAAACATGCTGTGGCGCCCCAGATGAAAGAAAAGCTAATTGTAACACTAGGTTCATCCGGCTGCTGTTATAAAAATAAGATTTACCCCGTACCAAAGGTAGAAATAAAAGATTTATCTGGGGCCGGAGACACTTTTATAGCTGGGCTAGTTGTAAAATATGTTGAAACTAAAAATATTAAAAAGTCATTAATATATGCCAATGAGTGTGCCACCAAGGTTGTACAAAAAAGAGGCGTTAGCACCATATGAAAGAAACAATAGTGTGGACAAATGGTTGTTTTGATGTTCTCCACCGCGGTCATATAGAGCTTTTTAAACATGCCAGCTTATTGGGAGATTGTTTGCTAGTGGGTCTCGACACAGACGAAAAAGTGAAAAGAGACAAAGGCCCTCTACGGCCTTTTAATAAGCTAGAAGATAGAAAATTTATATTAGAATCAATAAAATATATTGATAAAGTTTATAAATTTGATTCAAGAAGCAGCTTGGAATCCTTAATAAAAACATTGAAACCTGATATACTTGTTATTGGGTCAGACTGGAAAGGTAAAGATGTTGTCGGTGCTCAATACGCAAGAAAAGTAGAATTTTTTGATAGAATAAATGGATATTCTACCACAAGCGTCTTGGAGAATAAATGATTATTTTTGTTGATATTGATGGCACCATTTGTAACAACACATATGGCAAATATAAAAAGGCCCAGCCGATCAGTGAAAACATTGAAAAAATCAATCAACTTTATGATGAAGGTAACACAATTGTTTACTGGACCGCCCGCGGCAGCCGAACAAAAATAGATTGGCATGAGCTAACCACCAAACAACTAGAGGAATGGGGCGCAAAACACCATAATTTAATTATAGGGAAACCACATTATGATCTATACATAGATGATAAATCAATCAATTCAAAAGTTTTTTTTAAGGAAAAAGGAGAATAAAATGACACAAGAAATGAAATTATCAAAACAAGCTCTCGGGGCATTAATGATGGCTCTTCAAAAAAGCCTGTTAGAACAAAGCGATATCGTCCCAGTTTTAGAAGGGTTTAAACTTAAACTATCAGAAGAAGGATTGGTTGTTATGAATCCGCCCATTGTTAAATTTAATGATGAAACTCAAAAGAATTTTCAAGAAAGCTTAGATTTTGGAGAACCCTCCGAAGCCACAAAACCATAATGCCCATTTATATTTATGGTTGTGATATCTGTGGAAGCGAAATAACAATCAGTCATTCAATGACAGAAACGATGGAGGACTGCGAGGTTTGCGAAGAGTCAGGTTCTTTAATGAGAAGGCCCTCTATGTTTTCTAATATTAAAAGAAAACCAGAACAAAAAGAAAAAACCGGTAATTATGTTAAAGGATTTATAGAAGAAGCTAAACAAGATTTAAAACAACAAAAAATTAATTTGAGGAAAAAAAATGATAGTTGAAATATTATTGGGCATTTCTATTTTAATAAATATATTTTTAATATGGTATGTTATTAAACTGGTAAGAAGGTTTCTTAGTGTTTCCGACGAGTTAGAAGATTTTTTCGTTCTTCTAGAAGAATATACGGAACATGTAGATTCTGTATACAAATTAGAAAGATTTTATGGTGATACAACGCTAGAAAATTTAATGAGACACTCTAAAATTGTGGCCACGACAGCTAGGAATTTTCGCACCATTTATGATATAAATTATGAATTAGAAGATGATGAATATTATGAAGAACACGAGGAAGAGTAATGTATGTCTAGAAAAAAGAATCATTATTTTACTAAAGTTCACGAACAAGCAATTATAGATTATTGCTGCACCACAGATCTACGAAAAAGAAATGAATTATACAATACATTTATTGGCCCAGCCTTTAATGAAATGGTAGATAAGATTGTATATACTTATAAATTTACTAGCCTCCCCAATATTGATTATCTAAGAGAAGATTGTAAACATTGGTTAACTACTATATTAAATAAATATGACCCCAATAGAGGATCTAAAGCTTTTTCATATTTTAGTGTTATCACAAAAAATTGGTTTATTCATAAAGTTAAGAAGAATACTCAAAAATCCAGAAGAGAGACGCCCATTGAGGACTATTGCTTAACAATTAACCAATACGAAAATGAGAAAAATCCCCTAGTCGTGTATAATACATTTATTCAGGACAGCATCAAAAATGAATTTTGGACATCTTTTAAAGAACAAGTAAACAGCTGGGAAAAATTACCTGTCCGAAACAATGAAAAAAAAGTTATTCAAGCTGTCAAGATTCTTTTCGAAGAATCTGAAAACATAGAAATTTTTAATAAAAAAGCTATTTACTTATATATAAGAGAAATTACAGGCTTGAATACAAAACAAGTTGTTAGTAGTTTAAATAAAATTCGAATACGATATAAGGATTTTAAAACAAAATGGGACAAAGAAGAATAAAAAATGTTGAAGAATATATTAAAGAATCGCTTACCAACATAAGAGATGACCGGGCCGTTACTTCCACCCTTTTAACTGAATTGTTGATGGAAATGAAAAAGGCCGGAGATCTTGAAACTCACAAACAATTAGGCCTAATCGCCTCAAAGTATGTTGAAACCCTTCAACGATCAAATGAACAATTAGTTAAGATTACTGCACTGTTAAGCAAAAAACAAGGCAGTTCTGTAGAATTGGATGAGCAGGACAAGCAAGAGCTTTTTGATTTAATCCAAGGAGAGGGCAGCTAAATGGCAGAAGATCCACTCGACTTGCTCGACTTGCCGCCTTCTGCACAGGCAGTTTTATTTGCTCCCCCGGGCACCCTTAACGATATTAATAACGATGACGTAGATTCTAGCACAATTTCTGCAGATCAAAGCGGGTGGTCTTTAATACAGCAGGCAGTTAGAAAAGTTCTTACGCCCAATAAATTGAAAAATGTGAATCGCTTTATGGGTGTTTTGTTGAGAAAAGATGATCCTTACCAGCCCGGTGATTCTTCATATACCAAAAGAGACACTGTTAATATGGCAACAAACTCGATGAAAGGGTCTAATAAATATAAATTACCAACATATAGAATTCACGTCCCAGAGCTTCATTTTATGCTTCCCACGCCAAATAGCGTTCGATGCCCCGAGCCTTCCGATAATAGAATTATAGATTGTTATCCAGTAGTTCAAGCTGTAGACCGATTCACCGCGAAATCCCCCGTCGCCCCGGGCGACTTAGTGTGGGTTGAATTGTCGAATAAGGGAGCCATTTCCGGCCTTACGTATATGGGCCCTGTTGATTCCGAAGGCATGATAAGGCCTAAAGCCACAGGCGCCTCGCCGTTACCTCAAGGAAAATGTCTAGACGATTGCATTAAAAAGTATCCGAATCGTGGCGCCAGAGGAGACTCTATTAGCAATTTCGGAAACTTATCTAAGCCAAATACTGGCCTTCCCCCTTTAATTTCTGGAGAAGGAATATCTGAAAGCCGAATTATTTGTGCGCCTATTCATAAAAAGTGGTTATGCGACCGCTTTGAACAGCTACAAAGCGGAGGAAGTTATAGAGGCCTAGTTTGGCTTGGTGTTTGTAAGAACAATGGACCCGAAGACAACCTTAATATGTTGACGGACGAAGGAAAGTGGTTGCCAAATGATGAGAACGGGGCTCCACGCGGTAAGCCGGGCCGCTCGACTGTTATATACATGCCTCTAGGTGCTGATCCCACTTCTGAGTTGGAGATAATATATTGGTTTCATGGGGGTTTAGGCTTTAAAAACGGCATCAAAGAGTGGCAAGATATTTGGTCTTCTTCGTTAAAAGGCATGACCAAGGGGAAAAAGGCACTTGGCAATCAACGCCGCAACTTTGTTTTTGTTGCGCCTGAAATGTTATGGTCTCAACAGGGCTCTGATTCACAAGGGGTTCCTCGACGGCAAACTCAAATCACTAGTGGGTCTGTACGGTCGGCCGAAGCGACCACATATCATGATCGCCAGTGGAATGCCTGGGGCTTTAATGGTACATCCGTCACGGAACAAGAGCATAAAATTCCATATTCTTATAAGTCGCTACCATCGCCCCTCCCGCATGCCGTCGCTGGTAACATGGTAGCGCTTCATGACGAGGTTTTGGGCATCCTAGAAGACCATTTTAATCTTACTGATAGAAACAATGTTAAACACTTAACACTGGTTGCCGAGCAGAAAGGGGGCGCGGCCATTTCAAATCTTGCGCGCATGGGTGTATTAAAGGATTTAAACCCAACAAAAATAGTACTGGCACATTCAGACTATAGTTCTGTTGGACCCCTGTATTGGTACACACTCGGCACCGAACAAAATCCGGGCGGCCTCTGGCGTGGCCTTCCCTATACTGGCTCTCCAAACAAGGGTGAACAAGTTCCCGGCGTGCAGAATCGCTTCCATGACAATGATCTATATGAAATTATACAAAACGTCGATCAGAATAACCCT
>Ga0209434_1000217_pt1 | contig 29434 bp, 34 predicted proteins | sample ETNvirnome_2_300_FD_184068 | JGI IMG/M metagenome (GOLD analysis project Ga0209434, IMG submission 184068) | Marine viral communities from the Pacific Ocean - ETNP_2_300 (SPAdes) (version 2) | ecosystem: Environmental > Aquatic > Marine > Oceanic | place: Pacific Ocean | collected 2013-06-22 | reverse complement strand
TTGTGTCGTAAAAGACGCAGTATTTACAGGAGTTTCTATTTTTCAAAAACAATCCCTTCCTAACTGCTTTCAGCATGCTGCGCAAAAGCTTATCAGCTCTTTCTTCTGTCTTTGGACCAACAGACACCGTGAATAGATCGACGTGATTCTTTTTGGCCCCTCGCTTTAACAAGACGAACCCACAGCCCACGTCCTTACATTCGACATTATTCTTGACGCGCCAAAACTTTTTGTAGAGTGCGATTTGGGCGGAGACCAAAAAATCTCTCCGCTTGTAGGCATTCCACCCATAGGCAGGAGCTGTTTTCCAATCAAGGACCCAAGTCTTTCTGCCACCCTTGTGATCACACTCTATGACTACGTCAATAAATCCCTTAAACAGCATATCATCGCCGGAGATCTTTTCGTATAGTTGTTCCTCAGCAGATATCAACGTCCAATTTGGAAAGTTGGTCTCTAAAAATTCTGGCACGTGCGTCACCGAATTCTCGGCATACTCTAACCAAGTCTCCAAGGGAGGCAGAATTCGTGGATCTTCGCCTCGAGCATTAGCCTTTTCAGTAAGACGTTCGATGTACTCAGGGGTATCGTATCCCCTTTCATCCCAAGCCTTGGTAATATCAGCCTTCAGTTTTTCAACGTTCAACTGGCGGGTGGCTAGATACTCTTCCAAGCACGCGTGCAACAGCGTGCCATAATCAAGGTATTGTGAAACATCATCTAAATCAATGCCATCAATGTACCTAAGCCTGTGGCGGTACGGACATTCCTTCCAGGTTCTAATTTCCGAATAAGACACGTGTGGCTTGTTTGTTGGAAACATAATTCAAGTATAACAAAAAATGTAAAAATGTACATTCTAAAGCGGCTTAATCACCCTTGAGTATGCGGTAGCTGTCGGTATCAAAATGTTGGGTCGAAAATTCAAATAATTCAGAATCTTCTAGCGCCACCATCTGATGTCTCAATCCCCGATAAACATGAAAATTATCACCAGGTCTTAAAATTAACTGCTTTCCTTGGGTAATATCGTCATCTTCAGAATAATAGACAATCATCTTTCCTGATTGGAGATAAAATACCTCGTCCTTGAGCTTGTGTTTGTGCCACGAACAGCGCTTTCCCTTCTTAAAAAATAGAAGTTTTCCACAATATTCTGGTCCATTACAGATCCACCGTTCCCAACCCCAACCTTTTTTCACATGCTTTATTGGAAGCTCTGTGGTTCGAGGCAAAAATCTTTCTTTCTTTTGTTCGTCATCCATTGTTAACCATCTGTTCAAAAAAATCTAAATCGTGTATGCCTTTGTCGTCAACATAAATATCGCCGGCTGGCTTGCCCAAAAATAATTCATGAAATTTTAGCCCCCAAGACTCTAGTTGGATCTTTGTCATTTCATAAAATGTCGTATGAGCAAAAGCCACAGAATTTTGGGACCTTCCCATTCCTCGCGCTGTTTGAAATATTATTGTATGTCCCTCATCATAAAGTCTGTTGACTTCATTTATTCTATCAACAATGGGAGATGCATCCTCATAATTGCCATCCACAACCAGGCAAATTGTTCCATCAATATCAAAAACATACGTCATTTTTCAAAATCCCGTGATACTGCTCCCTTGATTTTGGCCCAGTTAATGTCTGTTCTCACGCTCTTGTTTCTCTCCCACACCGCACGCAAGACAAGCGGATCTATATCGGTATCATGAAACAGGCCTATAAATGCATTTATGTCCTTCGGGAAACACTTTCCACCAAAGCCATAATCACCATCATGGCCGGGTACTTCAAGGTGTGAGTTCCCAATTCGGCCATCAGCAATAAATCCCTCCATAACCTTGTCCCAATCACATCCGATCTTTGACGAGAGCAAAAACATTTCGTTCATATAAGAAATCTTTGTCGTAAAAAAACAGTTGCACATATATTTTGTAAATTCAGCTGACCTCGCATCGGTCTTTATGATTTTCGTATAAGGAAAGCGATCCCTGTAAAGATCGGCTACGGCAGCAACATCGCTCGGAGCGCCGCCGAGGATTATTCGCGCGGCGTTAATAAAATCAAGATTTGCCGAACGCTCTGTCAAGAATTCTGGATTAAAAATAAATCTGGCCTGCGGATATCGCTTGGTGTATCTCTCTGTCGTTCCGGGAATGACTGTGGACTTTATAATAAAGATCGTTTTTTCAAACGAAAAATTTTCATTTTTTTCAACTGTCATGATTTCATGAAGCGCAGAATCCAAAATTGCCAAATCAATCTCGCCTCCGTCAACATACTTCATGGGCGTCGGAACCGAAACAAATACAAAATCAGACTCGCTTACCGTTTCGGATAGAGTATGAATAGATCTCTTCGGATCTTTATCAAAAATTCTGACATTTGCATGCAGAGCAAAACCGGCGGCGATGGCCGATCCAACAAACCCATTTCCAACTATTCCTATTTGTCTCAAACTAACACCTCACATACTTCGTATTTTTTCAATCACATCGTGTGGGTTTGGATCAACACCATCCAACATGCAAGTATCAATATCAAAAGGATTCCACGTGTGCTTGTATCTAGCAAAATTTTGTTTAGGGTTGCTCGTCCACCAAACCTGAGGACAGCCACTAAGTGTAGCCAGATGAAGAGGGCCGGACGACGAACCGACAGCACAAGACGCATATCTAAATAAGCCCACAACAAACCCAAGGTCTTTGTCACGACAATCAATAGCACCCTCAATTAACACAGAATCAGATTTTCTCCCGATACACGCAACGCTAATATCGGAACCCAGGGAACAAACGACCTCATTCCACTTTTCAATTTGCCAATTATCTATTTCCCTTATTTCTCTATGTCTGGCGTGTAGCACCACATCCACAACAGAGCATTTGTCAATTTTTCCCCGTAATAAACGATATTGTGGGATAACGTCTCCGACACCCACAACAGGCACCGGAGCTTGCCAATGATCATATGGCGGATTTCCAATTTTTTGTGGTGCAACCCATGACCATTCATGTGATCCTAAAATATCCACCGAAACTGTTGCGCGCAAAAAATCTTGAACGTTGAAATCTTGAACTTCAGAATTCATATGAGAATCAGGCACCCCGTTGACGGGAGGATCGAAAGGAAGATAGAGATTACAAAAATCTGAATAGAGATACGAATTTCCAGTCCGACTAATCACTATCGTAAAATCATACAACTTTGATATTGCTCGACAATGACCGTGCCACGCGAATAACTCCCATCCAAACTCTCCGACCCACGGTCCAAAAATTATTCCCTTTTTTAATATTGTCACTTATTTTTACCTGTATTCTTGCCATGGAGTTTTTCGTATTGTAATTTGTAATCACTTTCGTACATCATCTTTGCGAGCTCGGGAAGTTCCACAGTTGATTTCCAACCGAGTTGAGCTTTGGCCTTCGAAGGATCTCCCAACAACAACGGCACCTCTTGTGGTCTCAATAATCTTTTGTCAAATACGACATATTTGTCGGTATCTAGTCCGGCATGATCAAAAACGAGATGTAAAAAATCTCTAACCGTGTGTGTTTTACCGGTGGCTATTACGTAATCGTCAGGCTCGTCTTGTTGCAACATTAACCACATTGCCTCAACGTAATCTCCAGCGAAGCCCCAATCCCTTTTTGCATCTAAATTACCGAGTCTCAATTCGTCTTGCAATCCAAGCTTAATTTTTGCTGCGGCTGTCGTTATTTTGCGGGTAACAAATGTCTCACCTCGACGGGGAGACTCATGATTGAAGAGTATTCCACTGGAGGCATGCATATCATAACTTATTCTATAATTTCGAATTAAATTATGCGCAAAAACTTTGGCGCACGCATACGGAGAAGCTGGCATAAGCGAAGTATTTTCATTTTGTGGAAAATTCGGATTATCACCAAACATTTCTGATGATGATGCCTGATAAAATTTAGAATCTGGAAGCGTTTGAAGCGTTGCCTCCAGCAATCGTAGTGTTCCCATTGCAATAGAATTAGCGGTCTCTTCAGGCAGATCAAACGAAACCCTGACGTGTGATTGGGCGGCGAGATTGTAAATTTCGTCGGGTTCGTGTTCTCGCAAAAGATAATACATGTTCCCAACATCATTCATGTTTCCGTATGCTAGAGTAAAACGCGAATTTTGCATCAAGTGATCAATTCGATCCGTACAAATTAACGAAGTTCTTCGTTTCATTCCCACAACCGAATAGTTTTTATTTAATAAAAATTCAGCAAGATATGAACCATCTTGACCTGTAACCCCTGTTATTAATGCTGTTTTCATAGTTGACTCTTTATAACGTTACAAACCTTAAGCACATCGGCGTTAGAAAGCTTGTCATGTACTGGCACATATATTCCATTATCATGTAGATAATCGGCGTTCGGAAGTTCGCATTCCTTCTGCCAAAACGGGTGACGGTGAATACCACCACAAATTAGTGGTCTACATTCAATATTGTTTTTTTCCAATGCATCCACAATATTATTTCTTGACTCGCTGATAAATCCAAATGCCAAAGGTGACACAATAGAGTTTGTTGGATTCTGGACGCGAACACATCCTCGCAATTCCCGGCTGTAGAGATTCCAAATCTCGTGGCGACGGGTGATCTTTTCGTCTAGTGTCTTGAGCTGCTCGATACCAATAAAGGCATTTAAATCAGTTGATCGCACATTAAATCCAGGAACAAGAAAAAAATACAAACTTTCAAAACTTGAAAAATTGTGCTGTTTTACCAATTCCTCCTGGCGTGCTTGCGTAAGATCACGAATCCAGCCATGTGAGCGGAGCATTGCGCCAAGCTCGTAAAAACGCTCGGACCTGAACGATACCATTCCGCCTTCGATGGTTGACATGTGGTGGCCATAATAAAAAGAAAAACTCGACATTTCGCCGAAATTTCCAACCTTCACGCCATTGTATCTCGCGCCGTGTGCTTCGCAACAATCTTCCAGCAAGATAATATCGTTATCTTCGCACAACTGCACAATTTCGGCCATCTGATTAGGACATCCGAGCACATGGACAACAATCAACACGGCGGGTTTATGAGATGCAATCAACTCCTTGAGGTGATCGATATCCATCCCGAACGTTTTGTTTTCACAGTCACATAATTCTACATCGAAATCAAGGTGCAAAAACGGCGCAATCGTTGTCCCCCAAGCCACAGTTGGGGCAATAACCCTATTATTTCGCAATTGCCCAGAATATTTTAGGGCTGCAGCCATTATTAAATTTGCAGAAGAACCTGAATTTACAAACAGCGAGCGATTACACCGTTGCCATGCACTCCAGTTGTTTTCAAACTCAACCGTTAACTCACCCTTTGTGAGCCTGGGATTCGTCAATAACCACTGCGATAAATTTTCAATATCATCTCGTGTTATTGTGTCGTGTGCTAGATTTATACCACTCATATGTTTGTTCGATGCCTTCCGCGAACTTTGTAAAAGAAAATGTGGTAGGCAGCATTGATTTTAACAATTCGTTATTACCGTCTTTTCTAAACTGTCCGTCTAGCTTATTATTAAACTTAAAATTAATTTTTTCATTTATAACCGCAGTTAAAGTATAACACATTTCTGCAATGCTTAAATTTTCATCACCAGCCACAATAAGCGGCTCGTTTCCATTGTGTTTATCAAGCAAAAGTGGCATTAACTCCGCAAGATCATTAACGAAAAGTTGTTGTCTCAAGGGTTCTCCAGTACCCCACATTGTTATGTCATCAATAGTCCTATGGGCAACCTTTCGTATGAGCGCCGCAACAAAATGAGATGATTCTAGATCAAAATTATCGTGCGGCCCATAAATGTTAGACGGGCAAAATGTGCTATAATTTCTTCCATGCTGTTTTCGGTATGACATGCACTGAACATGTAGCATGCGCTTTGAAAAACCATATGAAAAATTCGTCAGCGCTGGAGGTCCGGTAAATAATGTTCTTTCAGAATAAGGGTAAGATTCACATTTGTCCGGAAAAGCGCAGGTGCTAAGAGAAGCAAGAATACGCTCAATCCCGCACCGGTGGGCTGCTCTAATTAAATTAGTGTTAATTTGAACATTTGTGTCAAAATACTCCGCCTGATTCTCTGCGTTGTCTTTGATTCCGCCGACCCTGGCGGCCAAATGAATTATCGCATCCGGGGCCTGCTCCTCGAGCATCAATAAAACTTCATCAAAATTAGTAAGATCACAATCTCTCGAACCCACATAATTCCATGAGGGCCGGTGAGCTTGGAGTGCTTTTCCAACGAACCCGGTTCCGCCTGTCACCAAAATGTTTTTATAAAGAGTCGTCACGCTTGTTTTTAACCTGGGGACCAGTTCTTATACTTCATAAAAATTTCATACTCTTCATCGTCGAGTTTTTGAAATTCGTTCCAGCCAAATTTTCTTCCAGTTTTGCTCCACAACATTTGCATAAAATGCTTACCATTCCACCCACCCTTGACTATCATGTTAATCCACGGCGCTATCGGTCGGTGCTTTGAGACGAGCAAATTATGACCATCGTTTTTAGATCTTGGAGTATTTTCCACCTCAAACTGCCAAATGGTGTCCCGATCAAAATATTTCAAATAATAATCTTTTCTGATCATCATCTGTGCGGCCGTTGTTCGATAATCCATGTCTTGAGAAAATACATTAAATTTTTCATCAAAATGTGTGGCTGCTGCAAATTGATAGTCTGCCCCAAGGAACAAATCAACCTTGGATGCGGTTGCATTTTTTAAGTGCTCATTGGCGGCGGTCACCAAATCATGATCGACCGGCGCGATCAAAAACATGTCATCTAGCATTACTGTAAAAACATCGTCTTCAAATTTTTCAAGAACAGGCAAAAAAGGTTCGCAAAATGATTTTGGTGGAAAATCAGACTGTGCGCCAGCAGAAACAAAGTTAAAATTAGGTGGTAAATCAAAATTTGGAGGTGCAAATCCAAGGATGTCTACCGATTGATCTTTTCCCCAGTGCTTATTAAACAAATACGCAAAATCGGGAAGTAAGCTCAGATACCTGTCTGACGTGAAAACAATAACTCTCATTTAAGCCTCAAATCTGTTAAGAAGGTCAACAACATATTGCAGCTGCTCGTGTGTAATAGTTTCAAACATCGGCAAGCTTAAACAATGAGAAGCATTAAACTCCGCACAGGGAAAGTCTCCCGGCCGATACCCGTATTCTGCAAATTGTGGTTGCAGATGAATAGGGATCGGGTAGTGCATCCCGGTGGAGACTCCGTGATTATTCAGGTAGGTTGCAAGCTGATCCCTGTTTTTACAATGAACAACGAACAAATGCCAAGCAGGTGAAGCGCTTTGGCTGTTGTGAGGCAAAAGAATGTTATCGTTGGCAATATTTTCCAAATAGTAAGTTGCCGCCATGCGACGATTTTCTGTCCACTCAGAGATTTTATTCATCTTAGCACAGAGAGACGCAGCAATCAAGGCAGGCATGCGGGCATTCGTTCCACGAGTTTCGTGATAATACTTTTTGTTAGATCCGTGATTAACATACATTCTTACCTTGTTAGCCAGCTTTTCGTTGTCGGTGGTTACTGCCCCGCCTTCTCCGGTGGCACCCAGATTCTTTCCTGGGTAAAATGAAAATGCAGCTATATCAGCCAGCGATCCACATTGACTTTCATTAAGCGTTGCCATGTAAGCCTGGGCCGCATCCTCCAGAAGCCACAGATTATTTCTGTCGCTAATTTTACGCAGAGCATTTATATTGCAGGGATTACCATAGAGGTGCACCCCTATAATGCCAACAGTCTTTGGTGTCAGAACATCTTTCACCTTATGTGGATCGATGTTCCACGTTCCATTCTCGCAATCAGCCAAAACAGGAACACCTCCTAAATTTTGTACAGCTTCGGCAGTGGCAATGAAAGTATTGGCCGGTAAAATAACTTCATCACCTGGCGAAACATCAAGCGCAAAAAGTGCTGCGTGAAGGGCATCTGTTCCAGAGCTAACCGTCACACATTGCGAGACATTACACGTTTTTGCGAATAAATTCTCAAACTCTTTGACAAATTTGCCGCCCACGAATCCGGCCGATGCAAGTATTTCCTTCCAACTTTCTAGAATTATCTCTGCAACTTGCGAATTCTGAGCTTGGAGATCTACAAATGGAACGCTATTTTTATTCATGAATTATTCCTGTTACTAATTTCTTTCGTAAAAAATCTTCGGTTGCCAAGCAGATGATTATCCTCCGAACCGTGATAGATGACATCAGACTCATCCTGAACCCTGGGAATGATTTTATCGATAATCGGGAGCGTATTCACAAATAAAGAAAAACCGTATTCAAGTGCACGATTATAAACGTCAACGACCTCGTCATGCTCCGGATAAATCGAATATTTGAGCTGTCCGATAATTGGTCCATCATCAATCCCGGGGGTAACATCGTGTATAGTAACACCATGTTCATATCTTTCATCTTTTAAAGCCCAATTAATCGGTGAGACTCCGCGGTAATGAGGAAGTGGCGAATTGTGAAGATTAATAATTCGATTGCATCTTTCAATATATCGTTTTCTAATAATCTTATCATAAAACACTGACATTACCAGATCAATATTTTCAGGAACAACATCGCTATATTTTCCCGTGCGTACAGTAGGAACATCTCGAGCAATTGCCCACTCCATGAGAGAAGGAGCCCAGACCGGTTCAGGTATAACAGGAACCACAATCACAAGATCATGTAACTCACTGTCATAAAACCACTGGCAAATACGAATTGCCAGCTTTCCCTTACCCAATATGGCCACCGTTTTTTTCATTATTAAAGTTGTATTCTCTTATTGTTTCGTAAAGATTGATCTGCTGCCTCGAGAAGCTTAATAGTCTCAAATCCCTCATCCGGACCTGAGAGAGCTGTCCGCTCTTCAATAATTGCATTGGCAAACTCCTCCACCATCAATGACAATGGCTCGGTTGCCACAAAGTCGACAACATCTTTTTTCTCATCATAATACTCGAAATTCTTATGATTTATCACGTTGACACCTCTGTCAAATAATATCAGCTTATCTTCGGAAAGATCATCCCACAATAACATCTTTTTTGTACCAACTATTGTCATCTTCCTCTCTTTCGTGGGATATAGCCAACTGTTGTGTACTGTGGCCAGCAATCCTGACTTGAACTCGATCGACATCATCGCATCAACTTCGTGATTATATCCGGCAATAGATTTTCCGTGGGCTAACACGCTAATTGGGTGTTCGTCCCCTGACGTAATATAGTTTATTATTGATATGTCATGTGGCGACAGATCCCAGAGTACATTTACGTCTTTTTGCAAAAGACCCAAGTTTAATCTAGTCGAATTGATTTTCAATAATTGACCGAGTTCTCCAGATTGTATGATTTTTTTTATAGCCCGCACTGGTCCGCAATAACAAAATGTGTGATCACACATAAAACGCAAATTGGTTTGTTTTGCACACTCAACAAGCGCGGCTGCTTCCTTGCTGGACAGTGCCATGGGCTTTTCAACAAGGACATGCTTTCCGTTTAACAGTGCCTGTTTTGCAAAATTAAAATGTGTTTGAACGGGCGTTACGATGCTGACTGCATCGATACTCTTGTCCAACAATATATCGTTAAAATCGGTACACACTTTTGCGGTGGGTGCAAAATTATTTTTCAAATTTAAAGCCCTATCTAAGCTTGTATCACAAATTGTAACAAGTTCTACCATGTCACAATTCTGCAAGTTTCTGCAAATATTCTTTCCCCAATAACCGGCACCGATCATCGCAACATTAATACCCATAATTCATCCTTGTCTCGTAGAATCCACATAAGCGTAGACATCAATAATTTCTTCTGGCTCCACGTATTCATTTTTTAAAAAGTAAAGATCAGGTTCCTCAATTTTCACCGTAGAATAACCATTTGTTTTCATCCATTCTATAATTTTATCAAAGTTGGCATTGATAAATTCCTTTGGTGGTGAACAATACAACTCAACTATAATAAGAGCCGGTCGAGATTTTATATCTTGAATCACATCCCATTCGGAGCCCTCCACGTCAATTAATAGTATATCAATTTTTCCATCATCAATTCTACAAAATCTGCATGCCGGAACCAATATCTCCGTCGTATCTCGTTCACTAAACTTTCCGCGGTGGAGATAAGAACACTTGTTTCCCTTTACGTAAGCACTGGACTGGCCATCACCCTCATGCTTGGGAATCATAAAGTGAACTGCACCCTCCTCCCTAGAAACAGCCAATGGATATACAATCGAATTGTTTATGGAACCAATCCGTGATAATGCCTCAATGAGCTGGGCGGCATAACGCGCCTGCGGCTCCACGATCGCCACATCAACATCGGGGTAGGACATTGCAAACATGCATCCAACAGAATACTGAACATTAAAACCACCTACCTCCATTACACTGGAAATTTTGAGCTTTTTATCATGTATTATCTGAATTATTGATTTAAACATCTGCGACATTTGTCACTTCCTCATAGAGCCTGATTATCTCTAAAGCCCAGGCATTTCTGTTGTATTTCTGCACCTCGTTAAGCGCATTATTCGCAATGACATTTCTTTCTTCAGGATGAGCCAGATAATATGCTATTTTTCTTTGCAAATCATCCCGGTCAGAAAAAATAACAATATGTTCTTTATCGACAAATAAATCATGACGACCGGCCCAATCAGTGCTCATCAAAAAACCACCGGCCGCCATGACCTTAAACACCCTATCGGAGGCTCCTCCAGAAGTTGCAACATTTAAATTAATTCTCGACATTGAAACTGCTTCAGCGTGTGATGAACCATAGGCGTTTGTAATGTGGCCTATACCAGGTGTTATATCGGTAAACATAGCTCTTCTTTCGGAGTGAAGAGAACCTATGAACGTAGCGTCAAATTTTTTCTCTACATCTTTAGGGCAGTCTATGAGATGATCGAAACCTTCATATAGTAAGAAAGTATTTTGATTTGCCTCCTGCAGCGCTGGTTGCGTGTTAGGCACGGCTGTCGCAACATATGAGCAAAGAGAAGCCTTATCAAACAAATCCTGTGTCAGTGATGAAAGTGGATCCATGTACCAATAACATGTCGTATATTCGGCACAAATTTTTCCAATCGTAGACACCGAAATTTCGGCACACTTAGAAAAAACCACCAAATCAGGATCTGCAGCTCTTATAATTCCAAGAAGCTCGTTGTCACGATGATAATCACCAAGTGTTGATGCCCTATCTCTAAACGAATATAACGTCAGCTCAGCACCAGCCGCGTGAAATCCGCGGGCTTGCGAATTATTTGTCGACCTATTTTCCCTGTCAAAAACAGCCACAAAAACAATTTTCATATTTCCTCCAGTTCGTATGCGATATTTTGCTGCACTGAATGTAGAGGTTTAACCCTATCGTACACTGATTGCCCTTTTGCAAAATACACAAAATTTACTGGCTTATGCATGGCTCCACAGGCATGATAAAAAACTGAATCCGGAACACAGACACCGCTGGCCAATCTCATAATTTCAAATTGAACCGTAATTGGAATCGATAACTGATCAAAATCAACACCGACCTCGATGCTTTTTGATAGATTCATCTTTTTCTGTAGCCATCTTTTACCATACCCGGCTGGGAGATCTTTTTTGGGAACGCCTGTAAATGTCTGAACAAAACCAAAACGCTCGGTACCAACAAGCTCGGTGATCATCTCTTTGGCTATCTCAATATCACTGTCAGAAGTATAAATCTCTGTCGCTGGATTCACAACACGCTCAAGGCCAATATCAACGTAATTTGCAAGAATTTTTTCCTTGCATGATTTGTGGCGAGGAAATGCAACTTCGTCAATATTGTTTGCCTTTGCAAATTCAACACACTGTTCAAGAACTTTTTGACAGCCGTAATTGAACTCGGGAAAATCGAGCCATGCATCTTTGGTGTACACGATTTTATCAACATATGGGTTGTAATCAAAAAACTTTGCAGACTTGAATCTCTCCAGTGTGGCAACTGATATCTTTTTACCTTTTTCAAAATAGTACTCTCTAATTGCCGGAGTAAGCAATACACAATCGCCTAAACCATGTGGGTAACATATCAACAAAGACATCAAGCCAACCACTTTGCCACATACAACACATTAACCCAAATAGTCGCGCGACTGAAAATTGATTTTCTAACATAGCCAAACTTATTTAGATAGTCATCTATTTCTAATATCGTTGGCTCGTTCATTCTTCTTGGCATTTGTTCGCCAGGTAATCCAACGGAGCTTACCTCAAGGCTTATGTAATTAACTCTTCCCGATTTTAATAATTTTTTTGCTCCCTTTAAGGCTTCTAATTCGGCACCTTCAATATCCATCCAAAGGTATATGCTTTCGGGAAAGCCAACAAGCGTGTCAATATCATCCAGTGTAACGCAGTCAACTTCTATTAAGCGATCAGTTTTAAACTTTCTACTAACTGCCCATTCTTCTTTAGCCTCAAGTAGGGATGCTCTATCGACGCTGATTTTTGGAACTGTGAGAGTTTTTCTACATTTTTCACTCCATATTCCCACTTTAAAAATTTTCCCAGGATAATCTTTTTTTCTTATTTCTACAAAATCACCATTTGCTTCGACGCCATACACGACAATATTTGGAAATCTAAATTTAAACTGCAATGCTTCATCATGTGATGGATCAGAACCCAGCCCAATATTGAAAAACGTCTTTGAAGGCATTTTGCCCTCGAGCAGTTTAAAAATCTTTTCACAGTCTGGGTTCTTTTTCATGTTTTATGCCTCTATCTCAAGTACTTTATTCTACACCATAGCCATGGGTTGTCGCAATATCGCTAAATGTCTCCCGTATTTTGGACACAATGTCTCCTTTATCCACAAAAAATCCGTCAAAATTTTCTTCTAAATTCATGAACAGGTCAACCTGCGGAGCTAAATTATTTTGATATCTTTTTTGATGATGCCTGTTGCGGTTATATTTGTAAAACTGCAAGCTCTCTGGTGTGGGTGAAGTACCCACAAAGTTTGCAATACAGGTGACCGTCTCAAGTATGTTTGTGCATAAATCTTCCATCTTAACAACTAGAATTCTAGAACTATATTTTTTATCAGCAAGAAGTTCATCCAGTATCTGGTGCATGTGCAACAACGCTTCCGCGGCACCCAGAAACTTACCGTCAGGCATAACATCGTCTGTATCATTGTCTCCACCGGCACTCTTTGGTTGGCCACGCAATATTTTAGACATTACGTTGTCAAACGGATGCCTCAACATGAACAAAATTTTTAAATCAGAAAAATGATCCATCTGTGCTTTTAGAGCCGCGGCGGTGAAGCCATTATTTTCTGTTGCAAGTTTTGTGGCATAGTGGATTGGCAGTTGCTTGTGGTTGAAAAACTGTCGATCTTCGACGTCTCTCGTACACGGAATACCCAGCGTCCGAATTACTTCTATCCCAAGATTAGTCCCACCCCTTCCACAACCTGTTACCAATACTTTCATAAATCTTTTCGCTCATCACTTACTTGAAAGTATTTGTCATTCGAGCATCGCAGATCAGTTTTTAAAAAGAACAAATCACATTGCACATGATCGTTATCCGGTATGATCTGTCCTACGCACCACCGACCAGCCTTGATCTCATCTTGGTTGACGGTGCGCGTATTTCCGCTGGTTGAACCAACAGGATAAAAATTAAATCGGCTTAAAAATTCGATAACCGTGAGGGCGTCACGGTCGAAATTCAACTCTAAAGAAATAGCAATGACCTTATCCGACATCAGCGACTTCACGGCGCCTCTCAACATTTCAAGCTCAGAACCCTCAATATCTGCCCAAATGAACACACGCTTAAAGTCTGGATTTTTTGCCAACACATTATCTATTGAATCGCATTCGACACGCTCTTGGTTACGGCCTACTCCTCCATCGTAATCAAAAAGATTAAAATCCGATACACCGTCTCGATGACCCATCATACCCATTGTGCTACCAGGATATGAGACAATTGCCTTTTTAAACAACGCACCGGGATAAATGGCACTTAAAAAATCGTGACGGTCATGTTGCGGTTCGAACCCAAATATTTTCAAGTCGCTAAATTTCTTTTTAAAAATCCATGCTTCGGAATTTGCAACACCTGGACCAACATCGAGCAAAAGATCCGGACTTATATCACAGAAACTCAACACGTCACAAACAGCATTAACCCACCCGTCTAATGCCCAGGGAGCATCTTTGTTTAATACCCGATCCCAATTATCATTCATTTCAAACATCTCCATTGTGGCCGGTGGTGAGCTTATCATGAAGTTCACGAGGAATGGCAAGAACATCACACTTTGTCCATGGAAATGGTACAACAAAATAATTATTGTCCACCAAAAACCGTGTAGCCGGATCGCGTTGGAGCACAGCAGTCAATCCTGCCGTTTGTTGCGACCAGGCCATATTTTCCGGGTCGGTTGCTTTCCACATTTGGGCATGTGTTAATTGATGATCGCGTATTGGAAGACATTCGTAAATAACAATCGGTCGACAAGACGCAAGCAAATTTCTGGCGCCGGCAAGGACTTCATATTCAAAACCCTCAACATCAATCTTTATTAGTGATACTGGAAAATTGTTATTTTTTTCATAAAGAGAATCAAGTGTTATTTTGTTAATCGACACTCTATCGTCAGCGGCTACTTGACTTTCGTTTTTTGATTCTGCCATGTTTCCATACATGTCATAACTTCCGCATGCACTGTCCATAGGTGGCTGCTTGTAATCGATCGTCCCGGTGCTGTTACTAACTCCTGCATTTATAACAGTAACTTCTGTATTGCCTAAATCATAACTTAAGTTTTTCTCTAATATTTCACATATTTGTGGATTGCATTCAATGGCGTCTATATGCCCAAACCTGACGCCGACATTTTCACCCATGTTTAATATAAGCCGTGATATTATGCCAAAATTTGCACCAACATCTACAAATGTTGTTTGATCGAATTTAATCCCAAATATCTTTGCCGTCATATCAATGAGCGCAAAAATATGGCCACCCAAAAGATCACCCTCCCAATTTGTCACAGAAGCATCTTCTGGATACAAGAAATTTTCACCCAAATAATTGATCATTTTATGCTCGTTATCCATTTAAATCCCCTCGTTCAATTGGACTCGTTCCCTGTTTTTGAACTACCATTCGTGCACACTTATTTGAAAACGCAATGGATTCAGCAACACTATCAGTTATGGTATGAAATAGCGCAAATGTAGCAAGAAAAGTATCACCTGCTCCAGAAACATCAAAAACCTCTGCAGGACGAGCTGGAAATAATGTGTCATTATACATTGCTCCGTGCGGTCCCAGCGTCGTTATAAGCTCACTTGACTTTGGGAGCGTCTCTCTTTTAACAAGAAGCGATTCTTTCCGATTAAGCTTTATGATGGAATTTTTAAAAATTGATAGGTCTTGCTTTTTAGTATCGACATAAACTGTCTGGTTCAATGTATTCATAAATTGTGACAACGACTGCGAATTGCAATATCCTTTATCGTAATCAGATATTACGATAACATCATAACTTCCACCAACGCTGCTCGAGTGGAACGGCTCAATTATATCGGGTTCGCTATCAAAACGCATAATGTGCTGTTTGCTTGCGTTGTCAACGTATCTTACCTTTCTAATGATTTCGGTGTTCGTAATCAAATCGACATGGTCGGTGAATGCGGAAATATTTCTTGCAACATTTCCAGCCATACCCGCCACTGTTTTAGATTTTATCTTTTTAAGTACCGGAACCGGGGCCTCGGGTGACAATCTATCACACGAGCCATATACAAATTCGTCGACGCAGGAATCACCTATCACCACCACCTTCAAGGATTTTGCTTGTTGAATAGCCTTCAATTCTTTCGAAGAAAAGTAATTGTTTTGCATGTTGTGCGCCCACCACGGTACGATTTCTATAATCAGATCCTACCACCATTATATCTGGACAGGTGTTTTTGATTAACGCATCAAGCTCTTCTGCGCTATCGAAAATTTCGACCGCATCAATTGTGCGAAGAGCTAAAAGCATTTCTTTTCTAGCTGTTTCGTTATTAAGAGGTCGGTCGGATCCCTTTAAATCTCTAACTCTGGTATCAGAATCTATTGCAACTACTAGAAAATCACAATATTGTTTGGCAAATTGAAATAGTCTAAGGTGCCCCAGGTGGAGCACATCAAAACACCCGTTAACAAATCCGATCTGCATTATGCACTTTTGTTATTCCTTCATTGAGCGTCGTCCGGGCCGAGGGATATGCCTCATTAATTTTTGAATTATCACTACATGTCCAAGCCTGGTATTTTTCCTTTAGGTGTTCAGGAAATGTAATTTCGGAAATTTCGGCACCGGTTAACTCTGCAATAATTTCGGCAACTCTTAAAAATGAATTTGGCTTGCCAGTTCCGACATTGTAAATTCCAGAGGCAAAACCAACTGCTGCCTTAGTTATCTGCGCAGCGTCGGAAACATAAATGAAATCGCGATAAAAATCATGACTCCCCTGAAATACCTTAATTTCTCCTGACTCTTTGGCTTGGAGTAGAAATTTGTGCACAGGGCTTGCCATATCGTTCTTATGATTTTCGCCTGTACCGTAAACGTTAAAATATCTCAATCCAACAATTTTTGCACCGGGATTGTCACGAATTTTCTGGAGTACAATTGTATCGAAGCATGCCTTACTAATGGCATAATAATTCATGGGTGTAAATGCCTGATCTTCGCTAAATCCATTCTTCCCCAGCCCATATACTGATGCTGAACTCGCGTACACTAGCGGAATATTCAACTCTATACATTTTTCAAGAAGACGGCAACTAAACAATATGTTATTTTCGGCGATCAATCCGGTGTTCGTCTCCGTGGTTGACGAGATTGCTCCGAGGTGAAAGACAGCCTTTGGTTTGTAACGTGTAATATACTCTATAAGCTCAGGTGGTTGATACGTGGCGGGCACTCTCGTATCACAGCATGCTGGATTATCAAGTAAACTTACAAGATGAGACCCAATAAATCCCGCGGCACCGGTAACCAGAAAACTCACCTCACGTAACCCCTGTTTCTTATGAAAGTAACTGAATCGTGGGCGTCGACTCTCATGCCTCCATCATTATTTCTTGGTTTGTTGGGATTTTCAGTAAATTGATAGGTGTATAGCGGTTCATTAATAAATTTTACGCTGTTGTAGTTTCCGGTCTCCTGCCTAATTTTCCAAAGAATTGGGAGAACGTACGCCTGATCGCAACCCATAGAAAACCACTTATAGTCCCATCGCATAAAATTTTCAAACGGAATGTTTTGAAATTCACGGGCCCTAAACGTTGAGAGAGCCGACGTAATCCAGGGGTCCCGATAAGGATCCCATGTCGGGGATGGGATTTTTCTTGAAATCCCTAATTCGTTATTGTGCGAATACTTCCAATTAGTATAGACGTAGCGTGTGTTTGTGTCGGCATATGCAGCGACAATTTTTTCTAATGTATCGGAAGACGTCAGCCAATCATCGCCGTCAAGAACACAAATGATATCGTCAGGCTCTCGTTTCAAAATATATTCGTATAAATTAAGCAACTTATATTTACGACCAGAAACACCTTGATTGGCGGCCATTTTAAGTAAGTACCTGGAATCACCAAAATTTTGAGCTGCTTTTTCCATCCACTGTAAGGTATCATCAGCAGAGCAATCATCAATATAAAAATGTTCTACCGGCAAATGTGTCTGACGACTTACTGATTCTACGCAATTAACACAAAAACGATTAGAATTATATGACGCTGAGAAAACAAAAATGCTCACACTAATCACTTAGGAGCATAATTTTAGGTTGGTCGATATTAATTTGAATATGAGGTGTCGGCTTTGAAAAGTCAGCTGGAACATGAAAAATCCACCCACCCATCTTGGTGGCAAGTTTTTCGGCCATATTTTTAATATCGACATCTGTCACATCACTCCATTTTTTCTGAAAGAACATATTGTTTTCAGGAATATCTTCTTGGGAGATATCGTAAAGACTCTCCCAGTGTTGTTGCCAATAATTTTTATACGTTGTGATTTTTCGCTCAATATCATACCAACTATAATGATGAACTCCAGGTAAACTATCAACAAGCGCAGTAAACCATTCTTCGTACTTTTTTAAATCTCCAGTATCGCCGCTTAACGCACTGCCCCGTAGCGCATGAATTTCTGCAGTATAAAAACTGGCATGAGGAATCCTTTCAAACGTCTCTGTATTGATGTAATCACAACCATCAGTACCCAAAGATGCGTAGAGATTGCCATCAGAATCTTCTCGACGCAATTCCTTTGGAATTCCGTGAGTAATAAATGGCATATTTCGACTCAGGCGCCATTTCCATGGATTGACATCGATCCGAATTTTACTTGATCCACCCCAGTATTCAACTACAGGGAGCGATACAAGATCGGCTTGCTTTGGAAACGTCTTTACCAACGATAAAATTTTTGCATAGTCATTTTCATGAACCACCTCATCAGCATCCATTTGCCAACAAAAATCGCCATCACAACGGGACCTTGCCTCTGCCTTTTGTAACCCATCAAACACTGCAAATCTAGAGTGATTCCAGTCACGCTTTACCTGAAAAACCTTGAGTCGACCGTCTTCTTGAAGATTTGACCAGCTCTCAAGCTCCTCCCAAGTGCCATCTTCCGACCCGCCATCTACAACCACAACCTCATTGCAGAACTCAAGCATTGATCGGATGCAGTGTTTCCAGGGATAACCACTGGCGATACAATTTTTCGTTGTTGTATAACCAGAAATTGTCGGTGCCCAATTCATGGAATGCGAGATTGAATTCCAGAACTTATCGCGGGCGGCATAGAGATATGCTTCAGTATCAAAAGGATCGTCTGAGGTAAACCATTCTTCGTCTTTATGCTGAACATTATCGTTCAAAACCAGTTCGCATCCGAGCAGTTTTGCTTCAATAACAATTCTTGGACATGTGTCTCCGCCCAACGGAAGATAGACAAGGCCTTCGGCCTGATTGAGTTCTTCCAGGACTCTCTCATAAGGCCAATCGTGAATAACCTTGAATTCTTTATCGTTGTCCTGACACCACTTGATACCGGCATTTGTACCCTTAATCCAAGAAGTTGAACCCACAGCGAGCCAGCCCTTGCGCTCATCATTGTTTTGTTTTGCCTTTAAAATCTTGAGTGCCACGAAGAATTGATCGCCAAAAACAGATGACAGGACCCAATTTTCGTGATCATTTAAAAACGGAAACCTATCAAAGTAGAGAGCTTGCTGTGCCTCTGACATGAACCATAGAGATTTTGCTCCGTAAAAAAAAGCAGAGATGAGTTTTCCCCACACCTGCTCATGACAATCACACTCGGTCTGTTCGATTTCTAAATGCTTTTCAACACTTCGATACTTACAAAACTTATAATCGTACTCCAGAATAGCATAACTTATGTTTGCAACAATTGAAGGGATCAACTTATTGTCTAATCCAGAAAAGTTTCCGAATATCCAATATTTCTGGTAGCCCGATTCGAGCGTTGCCATCGACACATTTTTTGAATGTATCTTGTGAACCTTGAAAGGACTAGATTCAATAAGAGCTTCGGACGTTAACTCTGCTCCGCCGATGAGATTTTCAACGAACATATCTGCCACGAAGACGATATCACAATCTTCAGGTATTAAATGATCGCTACTTTGGGTTTGAAAGGGACTGTTGAACACTATTCATTTCTCGCATAACTGTAATAGAATATTAGAATTATTCTAGTAGCAGTTTAATCTAGTTTATTCAGATTTTCTAATAATCTTAATAAAATTTCTATATACTAGATCTACTGACTGAATACTTGACTGAATAACTGAACTACTAGATCTATACGAGGAGCAGAGTGATTGTATAATAAATTTTACAAATTACGTAATTGAGCGGAAGGTGCAGGTAGAACCCATATTCACCTTGACGGTGGCGAGTGAATTCGAATTCACGGTTATCACAACTGCCTTTTCGTTGGGATAGACTGTTGCGTTATTAAATGGTGGACAGAATAACTGGAAACTGTGAGTTGTTTTAAAGTTTGTCCGCACAGAGACCTGTGATTGCCACAGCAGACCTCCGGAGATTCCCTTGCTTCCATCCCCCACTCTAACCGTAATTTGGCAGTCGGTGTCGGATCCGCTGTCCAATACAAGCGAAAATGCCAAAAGCATTCCTCTCTTTGCAGGCGGTGGATCTATTACTGTGAGATATCCACCTTCGCCTGATGGGAGAGTTCCGTCACCGTCGTCAAGTATACATCCTTGAGATGGAAAAACGTAAGAGGTGCCCGGATCATAATTGGGGTTTGGGTAGTTGTCACCAAGAAATACTGCGTATTCATCAGCCGAGCCCACCGAATCGACTGTTGTTCTAAACGATGTTACAATATATTGCTCTTCGTAAATTGCGCCTGACACAATCAGGTCGCCGGCCACCAGTGTCGTTCCACCGATGGTCCCGTCAATACTTCCCCGGCTACCAGAGATCAGCGTAGTGATGTCCATCCCAACGTTTGGCATCGGTGTGGCATTTGTTTCCTTACCGAGCCAGACCTGGTTGAGACCTCCGGCGACAAACATCATTGAGTCGAAAACGCTGGACTCAACACGGAAGTCGATATTGTTGCCTAAGGTGTTACATACCACCTCTCCACCTTGCGTTGCGTTGAGAAAGACGTCGCTTGACGCAGAGAGGTAGAGGTCGCCCGTGCTCTCGTAAATCATGGCGTCGGGAGCACCATGACCAGGGGCTGTTGGCGGACTGTCCCAGACAATTTTGCTGGTTCCCGCATTGTTGTCAAGAATTAGAGCACAACCGGTTATACCATTGAATGAGTAGGCACCCTTGATGTGTGTAGCCCCGGACACCACAAGATCAGAATCAAATACCGCAACACCCTGTGTTGACAGGTCTTTGCCACCAGGAATTCCAGCATAGTGGAAACCAACATCCTCACCCATCGTCGATAGCCACGTACCAAACTGCAGCGGCGCATTTTTTAACCCGCCAATATAAGATGGATGATCAATGGGCCACTCACCTCCATAAATTGCACCCGACACAACGAGATCACCACCAAATGCCGAGACACCGCTCGGCAACACAGGATGTATTCGTCCACCCTGACTGCCGGAAATGTTAAACATAACTTCAGCAGCCGGAACTGTATTATCGTGAATAGAGAGGAAATTGAGCTCCGCATCGACGTAAAATGCGGTTAGCTCATTTTGTGTGGATATCGTAAAATCGCCGGTGAGGGTCTGTTGCTTGTTAAAGTCCGCCGTCCCGTCAGCACCCAGCAAAATATCTGCGTTAACAAGTGTGGAGGATCCCAAAACAATGTGATCTGCGGTGTCTGTTGGATAGATAAATGCTGTCCCATCAGTCCATAGACCACCCCCACCTCCAGGAGATGTCCCGTCAACCGAGAGGTTTCCTGAGATGTGAACGTCGCCACCAAAACAGTTAACTCCTTGCTTCTGCTCGTTACTTGGCAAAGAATTATCTTTGTATCCAATTCCTCCGGAGAAAAAGTGAATCGTGTCGAGATAGGTAGACTCATCGGGGCTTGTCCCTCCATCTCCAGGCGCCGCTCCGCGGTTTGTACCGGAGTTGAACAACATCATCCCGCTGCCGCTGATATACAATCTCGTCTGGGCAGCAGCCATTGAATTTGCATGTGGGGTGGTTGCAAACTCTAGACGGCCAGGAGCGTTCGCTGCTCCAATGGGACCATCAACAAAGCACTTGATGGCCGCAGCCTGATTTTGGAAGAACCCCGCTGTATCACACGGATGAAAAATAATCTGACCGGCCTCGTCTTCCCGGGATGCAACAGCACCCCCTCTTGATTTTTCAAACCTTAATATAGACCCAAAAACGCTAGTCTCGGTTTCCGAAATACAAATCGTTGAAGTTGCATCATCGCTGTTGACCTGCAGCCGGAAAGTAGGATCCGCCGCGCCGAGTCCCAATGCGACATCTGTGGCGGCCATGCCGCTGGGGCCCTCTTTGAAAACAACCTGATCGGAACCGTCAATGACCCCGCCATTGATCTTAAATTTGTCTCCGTCTCCGTCATCAACACCAATTGCCCAAGCGGTACTGCCGCCGGCGTCAACACTGAACTTGATAGCCGTGTTCCCATCAACTGTTGGGGCACTGTGAATCTGTAATGATGTATGCGCAGTACCGGTGATGACAAAATCAGCCGAGGTACCAGCCAGTGGTTTGGGTCCAGGATAGACATATATGTCGTTACTTGCCGATATGATCAGATTGCCGGCATTGGAATCCTTCACGTACATGAACGCTTCTTTCCCACCACCAGGTGTCGATTGTGCTTCCGATTCACCAAGCCACAGCACCCCACTGACTACTGTATCGCCACCGAAGACAGCGGTTCCACGACCGGAGTTGGAGTTCTTAGCACCACGAGACCCGGAAACAAAAAAGCCGGTGTCTCTCCAGTAATAGGGATTTGGGCTATCGGCCGTGTTCAATCCTCCGGATAAAATGTGACAAATTGCTCCTGCACCGTCGGCCGCTGGAAGTCCTGGCTGGCAAACAAGGATTTCTTTAGAGATGCCTAATCCTTCTCCTGCTTGAACAACCAAACCGTTGCCAGTCGAATGGCCCCTGGAACGGTTGATCATGAGACCCTTTTCAAAGACATTGGCGTTAGCTAAGAGACCACCAGAAACATACAGAGTTCCAGACATCACCACGTCGCCACCAAACCCGGCAACACCGTATTTGTCGACCACTCCATGCGCATCGACTGCACCAGAAATCCAGAGATTCATGTCGGTGGGCATTGCAGAGGTACCTGCGTTTAAGCCGTATACGGCCGCAGCGGTCGTGCCATTAGCCTGGAGCGCGATCTGATTGGTTCCGGCATCAACAAGAATCGTTCCCGGTGAATCATCGGATTCTACCCTAAAGTCTCCACTCGCGAGTCCTGTTGCGTTAAAGATGGCAACACCATCACTCATGAACCGAATTTTTGCGCTCGTACTAATTGTATGTGCTTCGAGTGTTGTCCCAAATCCGACAGATCCCGTTGTGGTAATTTCAGCGGCTGCCGGACCAAACCAACCAACGTCAGCAGCACCACCGCCACCGCCACCGCCGCCACCAATATTGGTCCAGGCGCCTGCTGGGTTTTTAAACTGTAGGTTACTAGCACCGTCATATCTAAACCCATAACCCGTTGACCCATCTGGGTCCGGTGTTCCAGCTGGTTGAGGTCCACCAAAATTGAGATATTGTGCCGATCCGTATGTTCCTGATAGGCGAGTATCTGTGCCGATTAAAAGAGGAGATCCCCCGTGAAGTGTGCCAGATATAACAACATCACCACCAAAGACAGATACTCCTGTTCGTGTACCATCCTTGTAACCTATGCCTCCCGAGACGAAAAAGTTCATATCGGCATAAAGCATTTCGTGGGAGTCTACTTTTGCACCCCCTGAAAGAATCAGGACCTGCGCCGTCGATCGAACAGTTGACGAACCAGGTGTAACAGTGATGCGCCCCAAGTTATTGCTTCGAATCTCGGTGCGGGTGTCGTCATTAAGTCCGCCAAACCACGCCGTGTTTCCTGCGTAAACCTGTGGTGGACCACCCTCGACATCCAAGACACCCCAACCCATTTGTAGATCCTGACCAAGCACATTACGCCCAGTGAGCCGGGCCCATGCATTTCCGTCTGACCCACTAATTTCGAACATTGGACCTGTAATCTGAACACCGCGGTCGTCCAGTGTAAGGACGGGTTGTGTTCCACCTGCATGGCTTGCCTTGACATTTCCAGACATGAAGATGTCGTTAATGCCAAAGTATGGAGGTGAATCGCCTGACTTGATGTATACATCTCGACCACCCGTTAACCACAGATCCTGTTCGGTTAAGACATGAAAATCTTTGTAGGTTGTTACGGCATCTTCTACTTGTCTTAATACGGAGGGCTTAGTTTCACCACCAATGGCAATTACTATTGGCTTTCCCGGATGATCGTCGCGTGTGGTGTACGGAAGATAAAGAGCAGTTCCCGGATACTCGCCAACAGTTCGGAATCCAGCTATCTCTGCACTCTTTGAAACAAATAACCCGCCTGACACATGTAGCGCACCTGTTACGTCACCGTCGACCTCGATAATTTGTTTTTCTGCATAGAGCGTACCTGAAACGACAAGGTCTCCACCAAAAACCGACGTCCCACGAAAACTCGTCCCTCGACTATTTTTGGAGCCAGATACATAGAAAAATGCATCGGCCATATTGGGCCTGGTTGGATAAGTAGAAATCAGGAGTTCGTCGACGTACTTGTCGTCACCGTCAATTGAGACAGATGACGTTGTCTTTAGTTTACCACCACCATCTGTCCAGTCCACATCGTGTTCATACAGCGTTCCGCCACCGTCGTATAATCCTCCTGACACAACAAGGTCACCACCTACGATGGTTACACCACCCTCGCGCCGGTCAGCAGGTGCAGGATCAGTTGTCCACCTGACTTTATTAAGAATATTGCCAGAAAGAAACACCTCAGCATCTTTTCCGACGGCTTCAAGCATTACGGCTGCAATCGGTGTAGTACCACCATCGTAATCTGACGCTGCTGATGCACTATGGATGATGAGTGACGGAGTCCCAGAGGTCTCTGATCCAGATCCAATAATTTTTGACGTCCGCGCGCGGCGGGCTCTAAAATCTTTAATTGCCATTTATATTCTCATTCCGTCTTATCGTCGTCCTTCGAATGGAACCCTTTGTGAAAAGGCCTGCAGATGTAAATATCCGCTAAAATTGCCAGAAAACTGTATGGCCGCAACTCTTTGAGTAACCCAAACGACAAATGTGGTCATTGTACCATCTCCATCGCCTGGTTCTACTGAGGTCGTCACAATTGGCATTGTATCATGTCGAGTTTTAAAGCTAATTTCGACATAATTCTTGTCTTCAATCTTTATTCTACGTCCCTCATAGATATCGCATTCCATTTTTTAAAATCCGACGACTTGCAAGTAAATTCTTCCTGTAATATTTTCGCTTGTCTTCATTTCAACCTCCAGATTTGTTACGGAGCTGATATACACGTTGACATTTACGGTTCCGCTCGTGAACCGATCAAAAACAGTACCAGTTACTGAAGGTACATCTTCGTATGCCAGGGTGTATGTAAAACTTCCAGAATTATCGTTAACAATGTCGATGTATCCAGCCTCAACTTTTACATAAGGCGCATACCTCGGAGTCTTACGAATTCCCGGATAAACTTTTCGATACCTGTTAAGGTTTTTTCTTTGCATTACTGCCATGGGCCACCACCATTATACATATCTCTTCACAGGATTTTCGATGCTTCACTTGCCAGGTTTGATCGCTGGCCACGATTCAGGTGAATGTGCGCGTGTAATTTACTTTGTTTAAATTTGCTTATCACAATGCTTAATCCATTTGAGCGTTTGTTAATATAGGGAGTATCGATCTGATCGACATCACCAAGCAATACAATTTTTGAATTGCTACCTATGCGTGTCACAATCGTTTTTAGTTCATGTATCGTTGTATTCTGTGCCTCGTCTACAATAACGAGTGAATCATTAAATGTTCGACCCCGTATATACGAAAGTGGAGCTACTTCAATTTTACCCTTTTCAATCATCATTCCAAAATAAACGGTGTCCTTAAAGACAACTCGCAAGTTATCTATGATAGGTGCCAACCATGGATCCATTTTATCTTGTATGTCACCCGGTAGAAATCCTAAATCTCTTCCTACTGGTTGAATAGACCTTGTTATTACAATTCTTTCGTAAACTCCGTTGTGAACCTGTTCTAATCCAGTCATTAACGCGAGAAATGTTTTTCCAGATCCAGCAAGGCCTGTCATGGTAACAAGCGAAACGTCAGGTGACATCAACGCTTCAATTGCAAATTTTTGCTCTTTATTTCTGGGTTCTAGCCGCATAATACCGGTCACACTCTGATATAGTTTTTTAATTTGATCATCGTTAAAAATACCAAGAAACGTTCCATTTGAAGCTTTTCCGACAATAAATTGATTAGGATTAAATCTTCCTTCACTGCATTCAATGAAACCGTCCTTGTGAAAGGAATTAATGTCGTCATCTTGTAAAGCAATTTCGCTCCACCCAGCAGCATCAACTTGATCGATATCAATATTGTCTTTTAAATAATCTTCGGCTTTAATTTTTAGTGCATCACACTTTACCCGAAGATTAACGTCTTTTGTTACGACCATCACTGTCTTTTCAGGAAATGTGGCTTGTAAATATAGTGCCGTGGCAATTATTTTATTATCACCTTTAGACCAATCAAAATCTTCAATGGCACTACTTTTACGAGAATTCAATTCAACTTTAACAAATTGGTCTGTTCCCGGGACTGTAACACCATCGCTTAAATTACCATGCGCTCGTAAAAAATCTAAGAATCTATTTACATATCTTGCGGATTCTCCTAGCAGTCCTGATTTATCTTTGAACTTATCCAATTCATCTAAAACAATTAAAGGTATGACAACCTCATTATCTGAAAAGGAGTGGATGGATTTCATGTCGTATAGCAAAACGCTAGTATCCACGACTATTAATTTACTGTTGTTTGTTTTGTTCATTTTACCCTCGCTTACACAAGTTGGAGAAAGTTTTGAGCACTGACGATGTAGTAAAAAATACAACATGTTTTGCGGAACATAAAAAGAGAAATGCAACTTGTCAAAAACAAAGCTGCAGAAATTGGATGAATTGTCCCGAATCGCTTAATTGTGCCGTCACCGGCGCCGAACGCGGGAAATGGATCTTGAAAGATATCGGCAAAGTTTTTGGCGTGACACGAATGCGAATATGCCAAATAGAAAAAGAGATCATAAAAAAACTCGACACAATATGTCGAGAAAAAATATGACCTGACTTTGATTTTATTTACGGTGCTTTGGGATGATGCCTAAAGATGAAACACGGATAATAATCATCGTAATTATGTGTTCCAAATTCCAGCCAAATATGATCATCTACAATATCTACTAGTCGATAACCATGATTGACCCGCCAGGACCCCAAATCCGGGTCGTTATCTGGTCCATCATATGTTTCGATTTTTACCTGAGCAATTGGTGTCCCAAAGAAAATGCCTTTGGACTCATCGGAATATTCAATCGTACCCAGGTGTGAACGATATCCATCATCCGGATCTTCAACAACCTTGAACACCACACTATCGATTTTGAACTCGTGTTCACCGCCATCTGCTCCGTAATAATCGACAACTGATCCCACCAGCGCCAGGAAGTGTTTGCGCATAATCTCGTCGACAGTTTCGGAATAATCTTCATCGGTATCGACGGAGAACCTGACGCTGCGACCGGTAAAAAAATTAGTCACGATGTGCAGACCCCCAATTCTATCGCCATAGCGTCACTAAAAGCCCGAACTCTCTATCGAAAGTAGTAAGCAGACACTCGTAATCAACGAGTGTCATCTCCATTTGGATGCGTTCACGCCTGAGTTTGTCGTATCCAAGCTGTCTTGCGAGATTATCGGCCAGAGCCAGGAGACAATACGCATTTCCTTGAGGTCCGGTCAAGTCGATCTCAATAGGAGTGGGACCCCGTGGTCGATCTTTAAGCGATTTAATCATTGGCAACCTCCACGTCGCGATGCCGCTCAAGGCTCGTTTGCTGGTGGTCAGGCCACATAACTCGCACCCACTTGCCAAGATTTGTTTCTGATATCTCGATAACAAGACCTGGTGGCGAATAACCACGCTTCATCTTTACCATATCACCGACTTCCATCAATCACCTCAATTTCTCGCACCGGAAGCCATCCATGCCATGCTTCCTTTCCACCGTTACCATCACTCGTCCGATGAGCAACTGATTTAAACGAAACCCAAAGTTCATTTCCTTTATCGAAAGCCACACCCTTTGGTAGACTGTGCACGATAAAGGTCGGGCCATTTTCCCGGATACGGTTTTTGGTTCTAGATGTTGCACCCTTCGTCCAGCTAATTTTGACCACGTCGCCGACTTTCATGCGATATCTCGCTCACGCAGGATATCTGCGGCAGTTGTGTGACCCATCGTGTCCAGCAATCGAATGCCTTCACGCTCCGCAGCGGGCTCTTCGATCGAACCGGTACGAATGTGACCAAGTTCGTGTGCCTCAATGGCCAGCAAATGGTCGCTAGTAATCCAGTCTTCCATCAGGAGACGTCCATCGACAACGGCAATAGGAATCTCCACACCCTCACCCATAATGGCAAATCCGTTGCCTCTGGCATCCATGAGCTCCACGAGCTCGCCGGTATCGCCGGCTTCGACAATCACAACCAGAGTTTCATCATCAAGCGGGCTGACGCGAATGTTCATGTCTATTCCTTCTTACATGTATATTATACCACATGTAGGAGGAACATTCACATTTTTAATTTCTAAATCTTTTTATCGGAGTATTTCTTTTACGAGAAGCAACAGCAGCCTCGACCTCTTCCGTTGGAAGATCAAGCTCTTCCTTGATTAACCACAATGATTTTTCGATTTCGTCAGTGATCTCATCTTCTTCTTCGACTTCAAAAACTGGAATTTCTTTTTGGATAGTTTGAGGTCTTATATATTTCTGTAAAAAACGATTCATAATTTTGTTTGATGTTAGACTAATTGCTAGAGATGCGAGGTAATGATATATATCACTTTATTTCTACAGTCGTATCTGACGGAAGGAATACGTTATAAAAACGCAACTGTTGCTCAACTGGTCCGGATTTATTTGAAAGTGTGCGCTGAGTCGTTACAACATTTCTGTATTGACTCGTTTGCGTCTCACAAATTAAACGATTTTTTTCTTTTGCGCTCGTTTCAGCTTGATCATCGAGCAATTTTGGGGTACACGAAAATAATACCGCTAAAAAATAAAACATGCCTGGAATTTTATCCAGGCATGTTTTTATTAAAGGACGATAATCTAGGTTCTACGGATGCGCTTCAGTAAACTCAACATCAATAGGATCATCATCGTCAGGTTTCTCGCCCTCGTCATTATTTGCTTGCGATGCCTGATATAGCTCTCCAGCCGCGGCATGTAGAGTATTTTCCAATGCTGAAAACACAGAATTCAATGTTTCCAATTCGTCGGTGTCTAGCGCTTCTTTAGCATCACCAATTGCAGCCTCAAGTCCCACAACTGTTTCTTCAGAAATATTGTCACGACTATCGTTCAACATTTTTTCTGATTGATAGACAATTGAATCTAGCTTATTCCGTGCTTCGATCAATTGTCGCT
>Ga0209434_1000214_pt1 | contig 29850 bp, 35 predicted proteins | sample ETNvirnome_2_300_FD_184068 | JGI IMG/M metagenome (GOLD analysis project Ga0209434, IMG submission 184068) | Marine viral communities from the Pacific Ocean - ETNP_2_300 (SPAdes) (version 2) | ecosystem: Environmental > Aquatic > Marine > Oceanic | place: Pacific Ocean | collected 2013-06-22 | reverse complement strand
GCGATACGCCCGCCGTTGGCGATCTGATCATCCCGTACGCAAGTCGGCAAGATGCTGCGTCCTACACAGCAGATGGCACGTTTGACACGAACTTCTTTACCTTCAATGGTATTGGCTCTGTCGTGCTTCCGTCATCGCACTACTCGCACCTTTATGGTTTGAGCAAGGCGACCTACGGCAAGCTGGCGGGCATCTTTGATCACAACGGTCAATCCCCACGCGAGATGAAAGAAATGAAACTCACATACCTGATCCATCGAATTCGTAATGAGGGGTCGGGGGGGTCGCCTACGGTGGCCATGCTTCATGACTCGGTAATGCGTGAGATCCTCAAAGAGAATGAAAGCAATCGTCGCTTTGCACCTGTGCAGCAGGACAAGCGTGGTTATGGTCAGGTCACACACATGGCCGGTTCAACAGTGGTTCCTTACGTGGAAGATTGGCTGTGCCCGCCGAGTCAGGTGGTTGCGCTCGACGAGACGACCTGGGGCTGGTACTCAGAATCAGACCTTGCGCCGCTAGACGATCCGCAAGTCAGGTTTATCCCTAACTATGACCAGACAGAGCAAATTTGGCACAAATCTGGAAATTGCGAAGCGCGTAAGCCTCATAATAACGGGATCTTAGACGATCTTGAGTTTGATCTGGATGATATTCCTGATGCTGGCGCGGTAGACGGCTCAGGCTGATTAGGAGTTTTGTCTTGGGGCGAAGGCCAAAGCATCTGCGCGGTAAACGCGCAACCAAACCGGTGGACGTGGATCTCGAGGGTGCTTGGGATCCCGACACTGGGATGCAGTGGTGTAAAAAGTATTTCCTTTACCCTGAGATATTTCGCTTACGGTTTGACCCAGACGCGATAGCAAAATCCCCCCCGCTTCCCGTGGGTGTGGAGTGTGTCTTTAATGATGTTTTTGGCGAACTAGCTAAGAATGGAAAGCTGAAGATTGCTCTACACCCATGGTTCAAGCGTTGGTGCCTCTTTGAGTTTGTGCCTGACCTGAAGATTGGGCAGGCAGGGTGGCACTGCATCCAGATCTTTCATGACTTCGATACGCAAAAAAACGGCTATCTGCCTGCGGATCTAAACTATGAAGACAAGCGTGCAGAAGAGCTACGCGGCAGACTGGGGGACTATGTGCCACCAAACCGGCGCACACTCGAGTGGGTAAAGGCGCATTGTGACACGCAGCGCACACCCTACAAAGAGATGTATAAGTTTGTCGTCTCACGCAGAGAAGATGCACGCAAAGAGAGCGAGTGCGAGGATGAAGCATTCCTGCACGACTTTCATTCTTACTACTTCAACCACATCCGCGATATGGCAAACATTGAAGAAGGCTGCGCAAGCAAGTCTATGCAGTGTAACCAAACAAGCCATGATGAGCTCGACAGACGCAGGTGGGAGCGTGAGCAGTCTTACATCATTGAGTTTGAGGGTGTGAAGCACAGGGTCAAAAAAGGCAGCAGTCACGAAGACTGGATCTACGCAAGGATGGGTGCGAAAAAGCAAGCAGAAGAGGATGCGCAGAAGAAGCTCATCGAGCACTCATTTGTTGTGGAAGAACAACTCGACAAGAGAAACATGCTTAGGGATGCCAAGCGGCTGAGCCTGGGCATGTCTAATACGCAAGCAGGCCATAACGGGAAGACGATGTAATGGCTGCCTCGAGGAAGGCGGCTGAAGACCTAAGCGAACTCCGCTCTCGAGTGCTGCGCGAGGTGGGCGACCCGGATGGTGATCGCTGGTCTGTGGGCAATACTGACTACACCGACGTCGATGGCGCAATCAACGATCAGCTGGTTGAGATGGCAAACCAGATGGCTGCAGACTTTCCCGGCGAAGCATTGCTGCGCGCCACATTCACATATACCGAGTCTAGTGCGCCCGTTGAACTTCCGGCGGCAGTGGGCGCAGAGGCCATCTACAAGATAGAAGACGTTTCATCCGCTAACCTGCCTATCAACATCGAATACATTTCACCCCTGGCGGTCGAGGACTATGACCCCGGTGAAGTTTTTGGCAGTTACTACAAGTTTCGCTACACCCTTTTGGGCCCCAGTGGCGCTGACGTGGATGCATATCGCATTCAGCTTTACCCAAAGGCCAGTGGCTCGATGACACTCAGGGTGAGCTATATCGAAGCACCGTTTATCATTAGCCTCACATCAGACGAGGCTCCCATGTCACCGAGGTGGACGGAGCTCATTTCAGTGGGTGCAGCACTAAAGCTCCTTCGCAGAGATGGAGAAGCAACCGACATTCAACTCATGGCACATCAAAGACTTTGGGGCGCGTTTATTACGCAAAGCCAAAGACAGCGTGGGCCGAAACGGATTAGAAGAAGAAGGCGAGGTATGTAATGCCACAAGTATGCTACGACTCAGATAGACCATTCGTGTTTTCCTACGGCGGACGACCGTACATTATCCCCCCTAATCACGGAGGAAAATGGAAGCTCACCACCGAGAAGCGTAAAAACAAACGCGGGCGAATGAAAACCGTCACCGTTGCCAAGAAAGTAGGTGACAGCACACGCACCTATATTGACATCCCCGATGAGGCCTGGCGTCAGCTGCAAAATGACAGCACGCACCTAGAAAGGCACAAAGGCAAAGTGCGTATCCTTCAGGATGTGCATTCAGAGCTAGAGGCCGAAATGGAAGAGATTAAGGCGGCGAAGGCAAGGCTCGAAGAGGACCAAAAAGACTTTGCAGCCAAGCTCTCCGTCGCCATGGCTTCAGAACCAAAGGCGAGCAAGAAGAAAGCAACCGCGAGAGGCTAATGGATGCGCGGTTACGTTTCGGTGCCGTTGCCGTCCCTCTCTGGCGGCATCAATCGATTTGAAAGAGAGGCGCAGCCCAACCAGGCTGTCTCTGGCGAAGACGTAATCAATCTCGACGGTGAGCTACAGCGCAGAGAGTCCTTCACCACAATCGCTGCGGGTGTACCGCATCACTTTCCCAAAGGGGCGGTCTTCGTTGCGACCGATAATGGCAGCGGGGGTAGCTTTGCAGACGCAAGGGATGGGACGGGTAATTTTTCCAGCACAAACATACGCAGCTTTTATATTGGCGCGTATGACAAATTTGATGGTGTTGAGTGGGGCACGATTACGGCACACCCGGACGGCACGCCTGTAGGCAGTCATCCGGTATCTCTTCGCGTTTGGTATTCAACCAAGGAAGATGCCGCACTCACCTGGACCGAAATCCCACACTTCAAGGACACAACAATCCTTCGGTGTGGCAACTACATGTCCACGCTATGCAAAGATGGGCAGATAACCTTTCATGCAGACAAGCTCACCGGCTGGGAGACCTGGACACCGGCTTTCATTAACGAATCAAGCGTACTAACCAGCGACTCACTCTATTGGGTGCGCCTTGACGTGTGGGATCTCAACACGGGCGCTTCTGCGTACATCGCAGATGACCCGGGTGTGTCGGGCGTGCTTCAACTTTCTCAGCCCGGTATTCGAGTCTTTGAGCTCAACCCTGTGAACGGCATATTTCCGCTCAGACTGGGTGATAAAAACCTTACCGTCGTATGCAACGATCGCCAAAAGTCTGGCGGCGCTACCAAGCGCAGGCCGCATGAGCCGGGTGCTCAGGTTGGCGTGGTAACAAATGAGCTCGAGCCTACCCGCGTGCAGCGCTTGGTCGAGGACGAAGGCACAGGTGTCTATGGCACAATAACCTGGCCACTATTCACAGACAGCGGCAGTACCGCAGGCGCGGCGTCGGGACCCACCCTGGGCACTGCAAACCGGCTACAAAAAAGCAACCCCAACTACAAGTGGTTGTATGATCCCAGTGGATCTCAGGAGCCTATCTTTGGGCAGTTCAGGGGCAGCACCGTTGCCGAGACCCTGATACCGCAGACCACCTATTCAGCAACCACGCTAAAGTTTCTCAAGACAGCGGTTGCGGGCGAGTACCGAGAGTTTGATCACTGCAGGCTCAGAGTGACCGCCGTATCGGGCAGCGGAAATACCGTAGGTCATGAGCGCGAGATTACACGGACGACGGAAGACAGCACCTATACGTACATCACGGTCTATGACGCGTTTCCCGCCACCCCTAACGCAAACGATCGATTTGCCATTATCCGGCCCCACGCTCGCGCCATCATCAACGGCGAGGACTACGAGGTGCATGAGCATGACGTAGACGACGGCGACGATGAGATTCGCCTGGTCAACGGTGGTGGCACGACGGGCAAATATGCGCGCTCACCTTCGACTGCAATTACAAATAAGACTGTGCATTTTGAGCTCAGCCGGGAACTTCGTTGGTCGATGGCGGGCGGCTTCAAGTATTCGGGCGTATACAACAAGATGAACCGCACGCTGGTCTTCACCAACGGCAACGGCGCACTGCTCGAATATGATGGTCGTCGCGTGCGCAAGATGCCTGCGGACACTGACAGCGAGTGGGTGAAAAAGGTTGCGGGCGAGATTGAAGGAAAAGGCGACACCGAAGAGAGTGTATTTACGCTGCACGTAGGCAACCAGTTCCTTCCTAGCCCGCCAAAGGGGCGTTACCTGGCCTCCTACAAGGGCCACATTATGGTGGCAGACCCTGACACCAACATCATTTATTACAGCTGGCTTGGGCTTCCCTATATCTGGCCAATAGGAAATCGCACCCAGGTACAGGATTCGTTCAACAACCGCATCACCGGCATGACAACGCTCAACGATAAGCTGGTGGTTTTTACGGCAACCCAGATATTTGAGCTTGGCCCGTTCAACGCAGACGGCAAGCTCTTTGCGCGCCCTTCGAGCCAGGGCATTGGGTTTGTCTCCCACTGGTCGGCGCAGCGCATCTCCATGTCTGGGCAGACTATCCTTTTGGGGGTCGCATCGGATGGTGTGTATGCTTATAACGGCACGGAGCCGGTTGCGGTCTTAGATGATTGGAGCCGCTTGCTTGAAAAGGGCGTCAACCAAAGCAAGCTGCATCATGCCGTTGCTGCGGTATCTCAAACCAAGAACCGCTACTACGTTGCCGTGCCTTCGGCGGGCAGTGAAACTAACGACAAGATCCTCGTGTTCGATTACTTCCGCAAAGCGTGGTGGGTGTGGTCGGCACCCTTCGGCGTGAGCTTCATGACGACCGACTTTGATGAAGGCGGCAGAGAGCGGGTATTGTTTGGCACCAACGACGGCCATGTCCAGGTATTGACCGAGGGTGACACCGATGACGGACAAGCCATTACCGGCACCGTAAGGGGGGCTTCGATAGCACCCTTTGGCGAGCGTGAAGGGAGCCTTGTTGCTGCGTTAGTGGACGTGGGCGATATGGGCTCAGCAGACACTCTCACCGTGAGCAGCTATTTAGATAAGCAGGAAACAGCAAAGCTGGCAAAGACTCTCTCTGTAAACGATCGGCAGGCTACCTTTGGCGTGGCATACTGGGACCAAGACGCGGCAGCAGATGCCGACTGGGCTGATGGCCGGTTTCTCGAGAAGCGCATTAACCAGCCCTATAAGGCGCGTGGGAATAAATTTCAACTCGAGCTCAGCGGCACGAGTCGCTGGAAAGCACGCGGGATGACGCTGTTGGCGAGAGTGCTCGAGCGCAGAGGTCGCTGATGCAGATCGTTACGCTAGAGCGGCGACTGCGGGATCTTGAGCGCACGACGCACAAGAAGAACTTCCTCTGCCTTCACGAGGTTGAGACAGCGCCCCCCACGGGTATTGGCGCAACCTATGTGAAGACTCATGAGTACACCCCCTACCGGGTGTTTGTCGCTCCTTTGCGGCTTTATGGACATATCAGGGTTTTGCGGGCTTCTGCAGTTGTGCGGAGCTCCGTCGTGGATGGCACTGCTGTGGATATGGGGCTGGCGATCTACAAGTACAACCCGTCACCCTACGAATACAGCGATCCCATTAAGGCATCAGAGCCCTATACGCTGACCAGGGTGGCAATACTGGGCACGACAACGCACTTTTCGCCTGAAACCCTCACAGCAGAGCGCTTTAATGCCGATCTCACCAAGGAAGTAGTCCTAGACCCACGCAAGAGTAACTACTTCGTTGCCTACAATACGAGCGAGTATGGGGAGTGGTTTTGCCCAGGATGGGGCGCAGGAGAGAAGGCCAGGCGAAAGGGCCGCCAAACGGGGCATGTGGGCGAAAGCGCCATAGATTTCCCCAGAGAACTCACCGTAAATGCCGATGTTGCCCCGGTGCCATGGATTGCCTTGCGCAGTTCATTAGGTGTCAGGTTATATGGTGATGTGGCACAGTACGGATAAGGAAAAGATATGACAATTGTAACGCACGCATTCAGCACCGGCACCATCAAATCGAGCGAAGTGAATACGAACTTTACCGACCTCACCGAAGCGCTGGACAATATAACGACAACCAATCTGCACGAGAGTGCGGGTATTGTCTCATCTCAGCTTACAGACCGATATGCACTCTCCCCCTGGTCGATCACCGTGCTGCCTTCCCACTACTCGCAGACGCTGAATGACACGGGCGCAACAGCCATGTGGACCTGCCACACCGCTGATGTAGAACTCTTCAGGACAACCACTCGAGTGCAAAGCTCAAAGAAAGCCTATATCGCCTTTATCGAGGTCTACTGCCTTGAAAAGCTGACAGACACGACTGACCCGCAGATCACCATCAAGCTGGACGATATCATTATTGGGGGCGGGGTGAGGGTGCTCGACGAAGATCAGCTCAACGACACCAACGGGTTTCACTATCTGTACAACTCCAACCCAATCGCGAATCCGCTGATTCCGGTTGATAACAATCAAACACTCAAAATCCTGCTGAGCGGTAACGGTAACAACCCAAAGATTCGCGGCCTCACGGTCACATTCTGGATCAAAGAAGAGCTGGCTTCCTAGGAGACTGATATGGCAAGCACGAACACAAGCACAGGCATGGGCGGACTACGCCGCAGAGTTTATACGACCCCGAAAGCACTGCAGACGGTGACTGCGAAGAATCGCCCTGCCACACACATTACCCACCCCGTCACTGCTGCCCGCAACCGCACGGGGCAGATAGGCACTCAGATCGGAGCATCTTCTGTTGGGGAGAGCGCACTCAGGGCGCGACCGGTCACACAGGCCGCCAGCGTGCGCGGTGATCGCAACCGCACGGGGCAGATAGGCACTCAGATCGGAGCATCTTCTGTTGGGGAGAGCGCACTCGGCCCCCAAACGGGGCCTCTGGGTGAAGGCAAGGCGCGGCCCGTTTGGGGGCTTGACGCTCTACCAGCGGCAGCCTATCGCCTTGGGACCGGGGGGCCTCCTTTTGGAGGCAGTGCAACAACTATAGACGTAGGAGAACAGGATTATGGCACAGCGTACAACCCCGAACCAACACCCAGGGGCGGCCCGTGGCGTGGAGGCGAACAAGCCACAAGTCGTGCAGGATGGCAAAGAGGCGAAGGCTTTGACCCAATAGGCCAGCATGGGTGGAAATCATGGGGAGGAGACGTAACAGGGGAGGGCATCTCTAACGCCGTACCATTTCGACCGCTCCTCACGGAGGCAATGGTTCCGCAAACAGTAAACAAGTATTCTTCCGCAGATAACGTGCGCGGTGTGCCCTATGAGGCTGTGCAGGCAATGCCAATATCCAGGCTTGCGGACATGGGCACAGGTTTTGCCCAGGCAAGGACACTGGCTGACCAAGGACTCGCTATCAAAGAATCGGAAGCCGGGAGGTCTTACCTACGAAGCCCTTTATCCCAAGGTGAGGAGGGGAGGGTCCCAGCAGACCCAGTCTACGGACGTGAGCTAGAGCCTTTACCGGAGGGCGAAGAAGAGGAGGGTGAGGCCCCGACGAACGAAGAGGACTATAGGCGACTTTTCGCGGAGAAGTCGGGTATTACAGATGATTATATTGGGTACACTGCTGCCGCCGTTGCTGCGGGCCATCTAACCTGGGATGAGGCTTATCGCATGTTAAATGACCATGGCTACACGATTACAGAAAATGGTGAACTCGTTGTGGCGCGAGGCCATTTAGACCCAGGAGGGCTCGCAGGCATGTCGGCCCAGAACGCACGCGAGGCGCTCTTCGGCCCATCGACTGACCAGCCAGCGATGCTAACACAGGAAAAGAGGCGAGGAACGGCATATCGCGCTAGGCTCGAGAATTTCTTTAGTGACATAGGCACGGGCGGGGGCGATAGAGAGCACTTTAGGAGAGAGATATATGAGGGAGCGGAGGCCGGACATGCCGATCTAGATGAGCAGTGGCGCACACTCAGTCAACACGGCTATTATCTTGATGGGGACGGCAATCAAGTTCAGGTTATCCCCGAAAGTGGTGAAGAGGGCCTGGGCGCGCACAAGGAAGCACACCCAGAGGACTTTTCGCCCACACCGGTTGATCGGCCTCCAGGCACAGGCGAATATGGGCAAGTAGCGGGCTCATGGGAAGAAGAGTTCTACAAGGCACTTTACGAAAACCCCGTTCCCATTTACAGCGAAGAAGACATTGCATCACAAAGACAAGGTGTGCAGGACACCTATGCGGGCGTGTACCAGGATGCGCTCAGGACTGCAGGCTATCAAAACCTGATGATGGGCGGCTCGCCTGAGATGATGATGGGCGCGCAGGCAGACATGATGCGCAAAGTTGGCACCACAAGTGCGCAGCATGAATTAGAGACAGAGCGGCAGATGCGGGACAAGAACTTCCAGGCTCAGATGACGGATGTGACGCAAAAGCGTGCAGCACTTATGCAGGTAGCGTTGGGGCACCAAGGTGAAGAGCTTGGCGCAGTGGCGTTTGCTCGAGCCAAGGAGATGGCGGACTATCAAAGCAAGCTGCAGCGGGACTACGTGCAGTGGTATGACGAAAATATAGAGCCTTCCTGGTTTGAACACCTCATTGGTGCAACTGGTGAAGGCGTAGGGAAGGCTGCTACGGCATACGGTGTAGGCTGGGCCAAGAAGGCTGGGGCAGCGGCAATATAGCGGAGGAAATGAGATGGCTGGTAGATACGGTAGGGGCGGTGGATCGTTCTTCGCGGGACTGGCGAAGGGCTTTGCTAGTGGCGCAAGCGACCTAGGCTCAGCTTATTGGCGTGGGCAGAGTCAGGCCAAAAAAGAGGCCACACGCAAATCAGAGCGGCAGGAGATGTTAGACATTCAGCAAAAGGTGCATGAGGCTGCAACAGAAAGCCAGAAGATGAGCCATCTTCTTCAGTCCACTCCTGCGGAGTACAGGGCTGGCGTTTTAGGCAAGGGCACCGGCTGGGCCTCATCGCCTGAAGGGCAGGCAGCCATTCAGGGATATTGGGGCGAGAAGAAACAAGAAGCTCTCGACACCATGAAGACGAAGCACGGGTACGCCAAAGAGCTTGCGCGCATCGCCGCCAGGGGCAGAGGCGGGGGCGCAGTGGATCCCATGCACAAGGCTAATTACGAAAGATACAAAGCCGCGCTAAAGACAATGAGCGATATTCGGCGGGATCTTGAGCGGCAGATCAGCTACATTACGAAGAGCGCCATGGGCCAGGAGTATGATCCCAAAAGCGAGCAATACGGCCACCTAGAACGCCTGCGCATACGAATGAAGCGCGCAGTGGGCTCAGAGCTAGTTAATTCCCGTCTCATGGGGCAGATCGGCAACGGCATTATGCCAAGTAAGGGCGACCTAAAGAGAGGCATTAACCTTTTTATTGAGGCTCAGGGAGGAGACCCAAGAAACAACGAACTTTACGACGACGCGGCAAGGCAGCTCGGCTACGCCGTAATAATGCCGTCATTGGTGGCGCAACCGCAAAGACAAGCGCCCACTCAAAGACGGGCGGCTCCTGTGCGGACGATGACCGAAGCTAGCGAGTATGGGCCAGGCTTCTGGGGGCCGTAAATTATGCCAATGCCGCCAGAGGATGCGAAGGAGTATCGCTCGCCGTTTGAGGCTCAGCCTTCTTCCCTCCAACCCCGCACGCCTGCTTATGAGCCAGGCCAGAATCTGGACACGGCATATAATCAGCTGCTCGAGAAGCTAACCCCCGAAGTTGAGGAGTCGTTTCGCTACGTGCAACCGCAGAACATAAGGGAAACAATGCGCTCCATTGGTGAGCTCGAGGAACCATTAGCGAGGCGGGAAAAGATGCGTATGAGGCGTGCAGTACGCACGACGCGAGACTTCTACAAAACCTCCAACAAGCTCATTGCCGTCGCAAGGCGCGAGGGCAGACCAGACCTGGCCGAAAAGATCATGCAGGCAAGGCAGAAGGCGTTGCGCGGTGAAGCCAGTCCTATGGAGACGCTTAAGGCTGGTGGGCTGATGCTATTCAAGGCGCTCGACTACCCACACAAGAAGCTCGTGCGTTCGTGGACGACGCCAGCGCGAAGAGGGGACAAGAAGGACGAGGACGTTGGTTCTCAAGAGTGGGTGAAGCGCATACGGGAAGAGGCTGACAAGGGCGAGTTTTTGCCCCGCCTAATCACCGGTCTTGCTGAGATCCCTGGGCGGTCGATTGGTGGGCTGCTCGGCCTACTCGCAGCAGGCGCAGGTGCTGCAGCGGATGTAGCCACAGGCAGAGAAGTTAAGGGCGCAAACGTTTGGAAAACCATCGAGGAGACGCAAAAAGACGTTGCTGACATGGCAATCCTAATTGGCACTGACCCGATTTCGATGCTGTCTATGGGCACTGCGGGTAGCGCAAAGAACGCCATGAGCGCCACCTTGCGCGGCACCGCAAAGAGCCTAGGTAAGGCAGAAGCCGCCTCACTCGCCAAGAGCGTGGGCAAGATTGCTGCAAAAAAAGCAGGCACGCCCAAGGTGTTTGATGATGTGCTCGCTGCCTTTACTGACGCTGGGCTTACTGCAGACGACGCCAGGAAAATCTTTGGGCAGCAGGGCGAGTTCTTTGGGCGCTCCCAGTTGCGGCTTCACGCACCCATGGCATCCAAGCTCGGCGTAGACCTGCCTCAACTGACAGGCAAAGAGTTCATGATTGGTAAGGCCATGCAGAAGGGCTACCGGCGCGGGATAAAGGAACCGCTCGAAAAAGTTACCGGAAGTAAGCTGCGTGAGCTCTACGACCCCACAAGGATGCTCGCACGGCAGGCAAGGCGTGGCTCAAAGGGTTACTCGACCAAGATGGAAAAGGAGCTTTTGGATGAGTATGAACGCATCTCTAAGCTGGCACCCGCATCTGCAGAGCGCAGAGAGTGGATCATCAAAAACGTCATCGACCCCTATGCGCCGGTAGACCCAAACACGGGTGCAAAGCTAGCGAAGATTGACAGAGATCTACTGTTCACCTCCGAGGGGCGTATGCGCAGGATCGACAAGATTGATCCTGAGAAGTTGACCCCTAAACTGTTCGATCTCCAAGAGTTGGTAAAGAAGAGGCTCAAAAAAGCGGAGCTTGAGTTCGATGGCGCGGACCTAAAACAGGCGCAGAAGCAGATCCTCGCTCAAGCAAAAGTGGACGTGCGGCAAGCCGTCAAAGATGACTCTTTGCTGAAGCACCTATCACCCGAAGAGCAAAAATGGGTGTCAGAGATGGATAATCTCTTCGACAGGGTGCATCAGGAAGCGGTCGCCAGTGGCTACTTCAAGAAAGGGCAAATCGCCTGGAACCGCTGGACGGGTAGATACTTCCCGCGAGACTACCGTCGCGAGTGGGGCCTGCTTGATGACCTGCCTGCAGCCAAAGTGCCCAGGCTGATGGATCCCAAGCACGCACGCTCTAGGCGCGGCGCTGGGCTCGAGCTCGGCACAACCCCTGAGCGTCTTACGGCAAGGCTCGATGATGTTGAGGCAGAGCTTTTAGCAAAAGGAGCGAAGCCCCAGGAGATTGCCGAGATAAGGCAGGCGTTCATCGAAAGGGCGGACCAGCTTGGACGCATCAAAGGTATCGCTGATCCTCACAGGGCAGTGCCCGACTACATTCAGCGCGCATCGCGTGGCTCTGGCGCAGCGCAGCTAGAGAAGCGAATGCTCGACGCCTTTGGTGTGCCCGAAGGAAAACTGACTGGCGGGCTTGGCAGTCAGTACACGCGCATCCCCGAAACCGGAATGATGCTGCCTCATGACCTGGCGAACATAATGTACGCGGGCTTCGACAGCTCCTATCACACATTCCGCAACTGGATGTCTCGAGTGCCCGGAGGTAAGACCCCGGTCGCACGCGCAGCAATGAAAACCTTTGAGATGTATGCGCGTCTTACAAACTTCTGGAAGCGCAACGTGTTGGTCACTCGTCCTGGCTACCACACCCTCAACGGCTGGAACGACAGCCTACAAATGGTGACGGATGGCAACCTCAACGCATTCAGCTGGATCAAGCGTGCGGGTGGAGTGCTCAAAAAAAAAGGCTCCCTGAAGACGCCCTATAAAACCTATACCGCAGACGAGGTGCTGCAGCTTGCTAACGACTACAATCTGCCCGTCTTAGATGTTACCGGACTGGCGAGGCTCGAGCAGGTTGGTCCGGGGGCCGCACAATACAAGCGCTTTCAGCGTGCCACTCAAAAGGAGCTCAAGAAAGCTGAGAAAATAGTGCGCAAGCGTGGTGGCAAACTCAAGGGTGACGACTTCGAGGCTGCTGTCGCGAAAGAGGCGGGCCAGACGCCTATGACGGGCGCGCAAAGAAAGGCACTGCGCAAAGAGACACTTCTGCGTGAGCCCCTCGAATTCACTAAAGAGTACACCGGCATCGCTGGTGGGCTACCAGCCAAGGCGGGCGAGTGGGTCGCCAAGCAGTGGGAAGCGCACGCTAAGCTGGGGCATTTTATGTGGCGGCTGAGCAAGGGTGACTCACCTTCGATTGCGGCCAAGCGCACCTATGATGTCTTACTCGATTACGCAGACCCTGGACGCGGTGTGCAGATTGCGCGCTGGCTATTCCCTTTCGCGACATGGATGATGACTGCCCCGAAGATGACCGCAAGGCTGGCGGCAACACGTCCCGGTGCTGTCTCTGCCGTGCATCGTTTCTTTGAGACGCAGCAACCCAAAGAGGGTGGCGCGGAGCCTGGGAGCTACGTCTCCATGAGAGCGCCCTACTACCAGCTTGGAGAGGCGGGCAAGAAAGTCCTTGGTGCTGCCCGTGAAACGATCCGCAAAGGCATAGCGCCCATCACGGGCGAAGATCCATCTAAGATCCCCGGCACGGGGGTTGCTGCAGGCATGAGTGGGGTCCACATGCCTAGAGAGCCCTTTGGTGAGTCGTGGACGCTGCCAATGGAGACACTCGGCCTTTCCTCCCTTCTTCAGGGAAGAGGCCTCAAAATGCGTCCTGAGCCTCTTTTGGGCTCCATGGCTCCACTGCCCAAGTGGGCGGGTGAACACCTGTATGGAAAAGAAGCACTCACTGGAAAGGCGGTAGGCCCGTGGTCTCCAGCGGGGATGTTCCCCTCGAAGATGCCCTTAGTACCCGAATCCCTGCGCACTGCGCCACAGCCGATGAAGGGTGGCCAGCGGGTTGAGGAGTCGCCATGGCTGACCAAGGACCTTCTACCGATGCTTGTGTCGCCTTCAGGCATCCAGCTAGGGAATATGCTGCTCTATGGTAGGGGCGGTGGTGAGACCGGCGGCGCTCCGATCTCGACAATCGGACGTTATAGGCAGTATGCTCCACCAGGAGAGGCGGGCAATATTTACGCACAGCAAATTTTGAATATGATGACAGGGGCACCCATGTACACGGTGTCCCCTATGGACATGCCGTATGAGCAGTCGAGGGAGCTGCGCAATATGCAAGGCGCAATTCGTGCGGCATTACAGGACGCAGAGCGGATGCGTCGTGCGCGACAGCAATAGGAGAAGAGATGGCAACGAACACACAAGAGGGCACTCAGACGGGGCAGGGCACAATCCTAAACAAGACCGGACTGGCTGATGACGACATCGAGATTACGCAAAAATTCGTGGACTCGAGGCGCGCAAGGCAAACAAAATATACTATATTCTCGTCGGTTGATGGCACCTTTACCATTGAAAAGCTCATGCGCGGCAGCGGCACATGGGTTGAGATAAAGACAGGCGTGACGCATACCGGCCATGCCAGCGACCCTTCTCACTACATCATTGACGAGTTTCCCGCAGGCGTATCCCGCGTGAGCTTCACTATAGACGACGGCACAGCGGGTGGCTCGAGCACTCTTGAGATTCACGCGACAAGCATACCGAGGTAGACAAAATGCCAATCACCAAACTGAGCGCAGTCACTGACTTTGATGATCAAACGATCAAGAACGTCACCGAAATTCAACTCAAGACAATCGTTTCTGACGACGATACCAGCGTTAGCCTTGGCCTGGGCGATGACGTGGGCGACAACTTCATCGTCGATACTGACAAGTTGGTTGTTGAAGGCAAGGTGGGCGGAAATGTTGGTATTGGCACTACGAGCCCGGAAAGCGCACTCCATGTAGAGACAGCCGCCTCACACTGCGCGGTTACGATTGCGCGAAATGCAAAAAGCACGGGTGAAGTTGGTATTAACCTAGACGGAGGCACGGGTGGTAAGATCTGGTATCTCGTTCAGCAGAACGACTCTGACGACCTCACCCTTTGGGACAGCAACGGTGACGCTGCGAGAGTCACATACAAGTCAGGCGGCAAGGTTGGGGTTGGGACAACAGATCCAGATTCCGCGCTCCACGTAGAAACGGCTGCCTCGCACTGTTCGATTACGCTTGAGCGAAATACCAAAGACACAGGCGAAGTGGGCCTTAATCTGAATGGAGGCACAGGCGGCAAGCTCTGGTATCTCAATCAGCAAACCGACTCCGACAACCTCACCTTCCATGACACTGATGCCGCACGGGTTACTTTTGAACATGGCGGCAATGTCGGCATTGGCACGGCAAGTCCTTCAGCAAAACTTGAGGTTTCAGACGATTCAGCGGGTCCGGTGCTCGCGAAATTCCGTGGAAGCAACGATGAGAGGCTGACTGTGTATCAGCCGTCGAATGGCGATTGGCGGCTTTATCCGTTTCGCGACACTGATAGCTCTTATAAGGCGATAACGATCGGTAATGCTGTCGCTGGAGGTCTGACGGTGCTGGGTGCTGGGAATGTCGGCATTAACGACACCTCCCCGTCTTACCAGTTGGATGTTAATGGAACAGCGAGAGTAGTCGGCGCAGTAACGCTCGATAGCACGCTAGGCTGTGGAGCGGTCACATCTACAGGTGTCGTCACGGGCACAGGGTTCACAATAGGCAGCGCAGAGATCAACGAGACTGAGCTTGAGATTCTGGACGGAGCCACATTATCCACCACAGAACTAAATTATGTAGACGGAGTCTCTAGCGCAATCCAGACCCAGCTAGACGGCAAATCACCCACCGCTGGACACTCCAGTATCGCAACCGTTGGCACAGTCGGCACGGGCACCTGGCAAGGCACAGTAGTCGCTTCGGCGTATCTTGACGGGGACACCGCGCATCTCACTACGGCGCAAACATTCACCGGAGTTAAGACATTTGACGCTGGTCTTTCGTTTGATTCTACTCCAGCCGACGAAACCTGCTCAGGCATAACAGCCTCATTTGTAGCAGATGTAGACCTGTCTCGGGGCGAGGTTTGTTACATAAAAAGCGACGGAGAAATGGCCAAGGCTGTCGCTACTGCGGCGGGGACATCAAGGTGTGTCGCAATGGCAGCAGAAGATATTAGCGCAGACGCGACCGGTTTGTTTCTTTTGAAGGGATTCTTGACCGACAACGGGACTTTTCCTGCGTACACGGTAGGCGGCATTCTTTATACACCTGAAGCTGAAACAAGCGGAGAAAACGTGCCAGAACAAACCGCTCCAGATACAGACGGTGACTTTGTTCAGGTTGTTGGATGGGCTGTTACAGCTAATACCGTTTATTTCGACCCAGACTCAACAGTAATTGAAGTCGCGTAATGGCTGATTACGAAGCAATTAATGGCGTTGCTTCCGGCAGCGTGGAGGCAGTCAACGGTGTTGCAAAGTCGAGCATCGAGGCAATCAATGGCTTGAGCACTCCGTCTGAAGAGTATTCAGGAGTCAAGTGCGTGGAATTTGGAGGTGCAGACAACGACGGCGTTCTTTCTTTCGATCCAAAATACGCAGGCTCACCTCCGTCTGCGAGTGGACCTATTTACACTGCGCTCGAATATGACAATGCATTCAGTGTCAGTTTCTGGCTGAAGACGACACAAAGTGTATCTTCGCTGGGAGGCAGATGGAACGCAAGCGGATACCAAGGCGTCTTTTTCGAGGTTTTTTACGGCCTTCCTCGCGCACGAATGGGTGTTGATGGCAGCAATTATCACCTGGTCCGATCGGCAAGCACGATCAACGACGGGGCCTGGAGAAACCTAGTGTTTACCTACAGCGGCAGTGGCGGCTATGCGGGCTGGAAGATTTATGTGGACGGCAGCGCTGTGGCGTTGACCAACTGGTCCACTGGTGGCAGCGGATCGCCCAACTACACATTATCGTCTAGCGTTAAAGTCACCGATGAATGCTTCACGCTCGGAAATCTCAATCTTGCCTCAGATTTGCCCGGGTTCTACGACGGAAAAATGTCCAATGTCTCAATCTGGGATGCAGAGCTGGACTCGTCAGAAGTGACGGAGCTTTACAACTCTGGCTCACTATTAAATCTGAACACGCACTCGCAAGCTGCAAACCTAATTAGTTGGTGGATGCTGGGAGACGATGCAAGCGACCTCCTCGGATCTACGGTGCCTGGAGCTAACACCGCGAATCTCATCGTTGACTGCTCTACAGCGGCAGGATTTGCTCGCTCAGACGGCACAGCATATGAGAGGGATGAAGCGTCCGGCGACGTAGATGTTGTCGTGGACACACCGTAATGCCCTCTTTCGGCGAGCGGTCACGGCGCAGACTTGAAAATGCACACCCGCATCTTCAGACGCTGTGTAGAGAGGCTATTCGCTTCCTAGATTTCACCGTTCTCGAAACACACCGCAGTCCTGAGCGGCAAGAAGAGCTTGTTTCGCTCGGTCGCTCGAAGACAAAGAAAAGCCTTCATATGAGTCTGCCAAGCAAGGCAATTGATCTAGCGCCGTGGCCACTAAACGAGAAGGACTGGAGGGAGCCTGCGCGGTTTATTGGGCTCGCTCTTTATCTTCAAGCAACATGTGACCAGATGCAGCGCGATGGAAGACTGCCTGCCACCTTCAAGCTCGTGTGGGGCGGAGACTGGGACAGTGATGGGCTGTATGGGCCTGCTCACAAAGATCAGACGTTTGATGACCTGCCACATCTACAGCTTAATTTTTACGCTGAGCGCGGGTAGTGTGGGACGCCTATGTCACGTAGGCCAAGCGACTGGAATCCAGAGTTCGCTCACATCACTCGCGTGTTTCCTAGGAGACTAGAGGAGATGATGGGCTCGATGACATTCACCCAGCTGTCTTTGCTCTCTGGCGTGTCCGTTGGGACGCTCACCAACTGGCGACACGGTCGAACAATCCCCGACCTTTGCTGTCTCTATTCTGTCTGCACCGTCCTCGATGCCTCAATTGATTGGATTATTGGGCTCGATGAACCACAACAAGTTGCATCTGACACACAACCGAGTGCGTCCGACACACAGCCTGCTGAGAAGAATGAAAGCTAGCTTGCTATTTTGATTGCATGAACGGCAATTGGGCAAGTGATGAGCTGGTTCGGGATCATGCCGATCAGCTTCGAGCACTCAAAAACCTAGGCTTAGGCCGAAGACGGATAGCGAAGCAGATACATAAGGACACGGGCAGGCCCTGCACAGACGGGGTTGTGTATAACGCTCTTGGTCGCCTCGGACTAGCTCCTCCTCGGTGTGCAAAGCCTATTGAAATAACGGAGAAGAATCCGCCAGCGCCCTCAGACATTCCTATAGAGGAGCTTATCGCTTCACGCATCAAAGCCTCTGAACGAAAGTCGAACAAATCACAGCAACACAAGAGGACGCTAGAGTTTCCTGTAGAGCCATTTGGCATCATTGTTCACGGAGACCCTCACCTCGACGACGACGGATGTGCGCTCGACAAGCTAGTGGAGACCGTCACGCTTGCACAGCAAACGGAAGGGATAGTTCAGGCCTGTGTTGGCGACAACCTGAATCTCTGGGTTGGGCGATTGCAAGCAAACTATGCAAACGCATCGATACTCGCGTCTGATGGGTGGAGACTCAGCGAGTGGTTTCTGTCTAGTGGGCCCTTCTTGGCTATCTGTTCGGGCAATCACGATCAGTGGGGCAACACACACGGCCTGGACCCGCTCGGAGATTTAGCTAAACGCTGCGGCGTTAGGGTCTATGCACCCGACGAAATCCGCATCACTTTTACTTGGAAAAACAGGCCGGACTTGGAGCCCATAATCTGGATTCTTCGGCATGACTTCAAAGGTAGGAGTTTTTACCACGCAACTCACGGCGTTAATAAAGAAGCCATGCTCGACGGGAAAGCTCACATCCTAACCGCCGGGCACATCCATCAGTGGGGCGAACTCACAACCGAACAGCGGCACGGAAGAATCACAACATCGATAAGGGTGCGCGGGTACAAATTCAATGATGATTATGCCATGCGCCTCAACCTTTCTGAGCAGCAATATGGAGAAGCAGCGCTTATTGTTATCGACCCGCTCGGTGAGGGGCCCGCTCGTGTAAAGACATTTTGGGACATCAAACAAGGCTGTGATTTTCTGACACTTTTGAGGAGCAAATAATGGTCCCCTTTCCTCGGTACGTCCGTCTTGGCGGGCATGTGATTCAAGTACGTCGTGTTCAGGGGCTCATCAAAAATGAAGACGCCTTCGGTACTTGGGACGACGGCACGCTTACTATTTCAATCGACGCCGAACTCAGCCAGAGTCTCGCGTGGGAGACTCTTTTCCACGAGCTAGTTGAAGCGTGCTCTACCAGTACCGACTTCAAGCTAGAGCATCACATTGTCCAGACCTTCGGTCTCCTAATTCACCAGGCCTTCCAATCGCTATTCGAGAAGGGACAAAAGGATGCGTAATGCTGTATTGGTTGGTTGTCTGTTTTGTTGTTTGGCTTTGGGCTGCGATCCAGAAGCCCCGGAGGTAAGAGATTTTGGCCCAGCAGGAAACCGTATTCATCTTCTACCGTTCAGTTGCACTTACTTTGGGCTACCGATTTCCGAACTCGAAGGGTGCTCGATTGCTTGTCCTGGATCTGTTTTCGGGGCTTACGACCTGGCGACCTTCACGGCCCGCCTAGAGTGCGCCCACCCACACTATAAACTGCTTCAGTGTGGGATTGACCGATGATCGTCTCGAAGACGATGCACGACGATGTGGCGCTCAGAATTCTGCGTGAATTCACTGGCGGATCATTCAAAGACCGAAGACACCTAGCCCTGGCAGCACTGTCTAAACTGGTGGGTGTTCAACAGATCCTGAGCGCAGAAGAGCGTCTTGAGGTCTCTCCGACCACCAGAGGGGAGCTGGACAGGATGATGACGGAGATCTTGACTTGCGTGGATATTGTGCTGAGCAATCGCTAGTCGCACTCAACATCTAACTTGATGCAAATGCGCGCCATCGAAAGTTGCACGCGCCCTAAGCCGTTGCGTAGTTCATTATTCATCGATTGAAGCTCTTTAGCCATAGCCTCATATCGCACTTCTTGCTGCTGTTCGTTTTGATGCACTTCGCCTTCCAGGTGGGAAAGCCGGTATCTGGCTTCTCCAACAACTGCTGCGCCGCCGACAAGGAGCACGATGACCGGCCAAAACGCCATAAACCTCACTAAGGGGGATGGTGGTAGGTCTGCAGTTTCGTCAGTCATCGCCCCAACAATACCCCTAGCACCACGCCTAGGCCAAGCCCTGAGATCCCGGCCAGACTCATCATCACAGCGTCGTGCTTCCAGGTAGGCTGAAGATCTGGCGGCGGAGGCACCGCTAAAGCCCTGATAACTGTAGAGGTTCTTACGCGCAAACGATCAAGACAGCCGGTTAGTTTTGCCCTCGTCTCGTTCGCCCTCCCTTCCCAGATAACCCCTGCTTCGTAGAGTTCCGCTTCACACAGCGTCAGCTCCCGGGGTCCTCCGCACGCAGAGTCCTGTGCAATTGCGTGCATAGGTAGACAAGCCAAGAAGGCAGCCATAGCTGCCGTGCCGGGGTTCACCATCGCTCCTTGGTCCTCGATAAGAATGACCCGGCGCTCTTGGCGCTCTTTTTCTTCAACCGTCGCCGGGTAGTACGGCGGACGAGTTTCACATTCTGATCTGTTCGCCTTTTGATCGCTTGATCTTTTTTTGCCATCTCTCGATGAATCATGTCCGCGTATCGCTTCTGCCTCTCGTGCTCGGTCGTGCGCCCATCTATTACAGAAGCCCTGCGCAACCCAAAGAAGCCTACGCCAAGACCAAGTGCTGCGAGAATGACGCCCCACCACATCTCAGCTCTCAGGTTTCTCGATGATTTCTTCTTCGACTATTTCCTCGGACTGGATAAGTAGCGGGCGGACTTTCGAGTCAACGTAGCCCTGCGCACCGATGAAGCCGCCAGCAGAGGCAGCGGTGCCGCCTCCGAGGATCGTTACCATGCTCTGCAGCACGTCGGGATTCACCCGTGTGAGGATGGCCGCGCAGATCAGTCCTGTGGTCATTGTGGCAAGCATCGCGAGCGCGAGGAACTTCTTGGAGCGAAACCAGGGTTTTTCGAGTTTATTCATGATTTCGACCCTACCAGTTTATCGAGCACTCCCGCCACCCTTTGCCGCTCGAGCCCCCTGAATGACGCGTCATCGGGGCTTAGCTTGTGCCTGTCACGCGCCTCGAGCTCGGGCGCTGCCTCTTCTCTCTCCCGATACGGTGCGCCGCCACAGCGGGCTCTGGGGCCGTCCTTGCACAGCCCACAGACGTAGTTGTCGGGCGCGTCCACCGGGGCCGTATAGTGCAGGCCCATCACCAGGCTACCGTTGAGCAAGCAGCCTTCGGGCACGACCCCCATTTTCTTGCCAATCTGCAGTTGCCGGTCCCGCGAGTCGGCTTCGAGGAAGTCAAAGTAGTTAGACATCTAGATCACACATTGATGCAACAACAATGCGCCCGTCGAGCCTTTCAAGTAGATCGTTCACTTCTCTTTCTTGACACACTTCTCTTTGGCGGCCAAGCGGGCTTCACGCCGCCGTGCCATCTTCTCGTTGAGCACTCTGCGCTCCTTGAGCGTGAGACCCCGATCTAGCGCTGGATCTGGCGGTATCTTTGGCAGCTTGTAATACATTTCTTTTCCCTTTGACACATTGTCCTGCGTTGTGCCTTCTCGTGGCACCGTTTGAGATGTTGAATTGACGCCTGCTAGACCATGCCTGGCACGCACTGCACCATTCGTTACCCGCCTCTTTTTGCTCGATAACTTCCTCAATCGGGCGTCTGATTCGCCCAGCAGCGCGCCTATAGGTGGGTGGTACAGCGGGCTCCTCACCCAAAAGCTCAACAATAATGATGCGCGAGAGTTTGAAGCGCTGCACGAGACGGTTGATTGACATGTCTGGATCATAGGCGGCGCATCTTCTTACTCTTCTTTGCAGGTTTAGTGTTTCTTCGAGCGGCGTCATTGAGCATTTCCCGAGGCAGCGGATGAATGTAATTTTCTGTGATGTCCGTGCCTGAGTGACCCAGGAGAACAGAGATATTCTTTTTGGGCAAGCCCTCGGCGTGCCAGATGGATGCGCGGGAATGGCGAAACTGGTGTGGCGTAATCTTGGCTATCTTCGCCCGCTTGCACGCGGTACGCAAAACCTTGCGCACGGTCTCGGGGTGCGGAAGTGTGGACAGAGCACACTTGCGAAGCATTTCCCTGGCCTCTTGACACAGGTCCACTTCTCGGCCTTGCGCGTTCTTGGTGCGCTCCTCGTCACAGCGCACATGCAGGATGCACTCGTGGATGTCTTCGAGGCGCACCCGATAAAGCTCCTCGATCCGCAGGCCGGTGTGCCACAGGGCATAGCAGATGTAGTAATACACTGGCCGCTTGAACTTCAAAAGCTCGAGCTCAGCCCTCCCGACCACATGCACGTAATCTTTGGTGCGCGCACTTTTCTTCGGCCCTTGCACATTGAGCGCTGGGTTTTTCTCGATCCATTCTCTCGAGATGCAGAAGCGAAAAAACGTGCGCAGCTTTGTGAGCTCATCGCCTGCCGTCGTGGGGCTGACCTGCGCATTGCGACTTTGCACGTAGCGCTCAACATCGGCGCGCTCAACCGCAGACAGGTGCGTCTTCTTGCAGCCGGACACGAAGCCCTTCATCAGGCGGGTCTTAGTGCAGATCACTTTGGGGCGGTTGCCACTCACTTGCAGGCTTGTCTTGAGCCATTCGTCGAATGCCTTTTGCAGCGAAATACTTTTGCGCGCCCTGAACTTGGCGGCGAAGGCGTCATAGCAGTTGTTGACTACGGCAACGTCACACTCAGCAACCATTTGCACGGCGGAGGCTTGTGCGTTGATGCCCCGCAAGTAGAGCTGCCTCTTGCGTCCGTTGACTTCTCGTACAATGTAGAACTTGCTGCCCACCTGCCACAATGTTGGCATGACAGGCTTTGCTTGCTTGCCTTTGATTTTCACAACAGAATCTCCTGACTGCAGCGCTTGGCGATGACTTCACACCAGCGCTCGTCTTGCTCGATGACCACGCACCGACGCTTCAAATCCTTGCACGCCTTTGCGGTTGTGCCAGTGCCACCAAAGGGGTCGAGGATAAGCTCACCTTCGTCGGTGAACAGGCTCACCAGCTTCTTCATGAGCGTTAGGGGTTTTGGTGTGCCGTGGTCGAAGCGCTCTGATGCGCCCCTGGCTATTGGGTAGCTCAGCAGGTTGCCATTGCCACCTCCGTTCCACTTACTCTTGCTCTTTGCGTGACACACCGTGATGGCCTCAACGTGTGCTGCTGGCCTGTCCCCTGTGATCTGGGGCTGCGCGCAGAGCTTGTGCCAGAACATGGTACGCACGAACCTGTGATCTGGGCATTGGGCCGCTCCAGCCCACAAGTGTGCATTTTCGGTGTCAGAAAACACTAGGCTCCACCGTTTGATTGGAGGAAGTCTGGGCCACAGTTTTGCTGGGAAGTCTTTATTGATGCAGTCAAACCCAAAGTCTCTGCGCAATTTGTCCATATGCCCACGTCGCCCATAGGGGGTATGGACAGCCTTGCTCATTACCTCACTGAAGTAAGGAGGGTCAGCAATAAGATGGTCCACGACCCCAATCTCGCTGACAATCTCTAAGCAGTCGCCTAGGTGCAGCGTGACAAAGTCATCCGCATAGTAAGCGCTCACCTGCGCGCCCTCCTCACTCTTTTGTTAAACTCCGCCCAGTACCATCTCTCCTCGTCATCATCGATGGCAAAAACGTCATGCTTGGCAATGGACCTAGGGCAGCGCACTTTGCCATCCGCGATGTCATAGACGAGCTTCCAGTGCAGACTCGCCTTCCATCTAGGCGTAGGTGGCTCGTTTGAGTTGTCGGGTACATCGCCAGTGGATTCACGCGCTAGGCCATCTGCACGGTATTCCTTCAGCCATTCCCTGTATCCGGGAAGCTCTGGCTCGCTCTGCTTTGAAAACTTGAACTTGCTAATGGCACCAATGAATTTGTTGAGATTGTCTGGCGGCCAATCCTTTGAGTTGATCCATTTGCTGACAGCCTGCCTGATGTCTTTTACGGGATAGTCCTTGAGTGCATATACCCAGATGTCCAATGCCGCCTCGCCTATCATTTGAGATCGGGGAAACGCCGAGTACATCCCAACCACCAACTTCCTGACCTCTGTCTCTTTTTTACTCCTCATCGTCATGCCTCGTCAGAATATCCAAAAAGTCATCGGATGCGCCATTGTGCCGCTTGAGTGTTTCACCCGCGTCAATCCACTTGGCGAAGTGAGAAGGGCGTAAGATATATTCGACCGAGAAATTCTTGCGGTTCATCTGAAACGTGTCCTTTGCCAGTGCGCGAAAAGCTAAGCGCCAGCACTCGAAGTCGTTGTTTTCGCTCCACCTGGCCATGACGGATTGCCGTCTTTTGTCGCTGCTTTGACTTATGCGCGATATTTGCGGCGGCATTTCCTCGTCCCAGATCCCGGCGATCCGTTGCACGATCTGTTTCGCTGTCAGGTCAATGGTGGCGGGAGCCTTCAGTGGCCTGGGTTTGCGCGCCATTGCTTCACGCAAAAGACGACGCACATGCCTCGAAAACGGGTAGTGCTCGGCCTGCTTATTTTGCTCTTTTTCGTAGTGTGCCTGCAATTCGGCGTGCAAATCAGCACGCATTTTAACGTAGATGGTGTGGTCATAGCTCATGCCTCTAGGTGAACACCCGGTCTTGCTCGAGTCAACACCCGATCAGTACCTAGTCAATACAATAGGGTGTTTCGGGGTGTTTTTGCAAAAGTGTGTCAAGACAAATTAGTGAGCGGCGTAGTGAAGGGATATCGGCTACTTAGTGGTGGGTTGACAGGCCCCCAGGCCAGCTGGCAGGCTTGCAATGGGAGCACTGTCAAACCAATTGGATCCTACGCAGAGCTTTGGATCAGGTTACGGCTCAAATCTTCCCTCTTAAATTCTTAAAAAGGAAAATCAGTAGACGAGCTTGCCTCGTCGTTACCGTCAGTAGAAGCAGCGTTTTCCTCAGAGTAGTCACGCGACGGAAACGTCCACCGCTCAACCTCCACGTACACGGATGTCTTCGCCTCGCCATCGCTATTTTTGTAACGCCGGGATCGGTAGCGCCCCTCAATCTCAATTGGCTTACCTGGCCCGCGCTCCCCAGTCTCACCGAAGTGCTCCCTAATCTGGCTTGCAAGCTGTTTGAACTTGTTGTCCCAGGCTTCGCAGGGCAGGTATTCGGTCTCCGCATCTTTGAATGGTTTCTGTTTGAGTTGAAATTTGACCACGTTTTTGTCTGGATCGTCGAATCTGCTGATATAGCAGGGTCCCGTCAGAATTACTTTGTTGATTGCCATTAGTGCTGTGCCTCCGTTTGTTTACTGTTTAGTTTGTCAGCCAGAATAGGAATGCCCGCTTTCAAGACCTCGACGTTATTCACGTCTTCGAAATCTATTAGCAATTCATCCACCGCTGGCTGTCCCAAGCGATCTGTGAGCTTGATGCTCAGCCGATCAAAGACTATGCGTGACTCGAGTAGCTCTGCAGCCGCCTCGAAGTCGTCCACGGTTTTGAAGCCCGCCGCAACAAAGCCCGCCTCCCTGAGAATGGATTTCATCGCTGCCTCTTTAAGCTCCTGCTTGCAGACACCCAACCGCTCTTTAGCGCGTTTGATGCGTGCGTCCATTTGCTTTTTAGTTGGCTTATCCCGCGTACCATTCTTCACCGCAGCCCTGCTCTCTTCCTTCTTGGGCTTAGGCTTAGGCTTGGCCTTGGCTTTCATCGTGCTCTTGGGCACAGGTGCAGGCTTGGTGCGCTTCTTCGCCCCTGCGCTGCGCTGTTTGCTCTGGTACTGATTGGCATCAATGTCATCCTTCTTGTCTGGATCATTGTCAGCACGCTCGGCCATCATGGTGCTGCGCATCATGTACTTGAGTGCGTAGCTGTCCGTCTTGCCCAGCTCCTGCTCTTTGCCCACGGGGAGGCAGAAAAGAATCCCCTCCCGGTAGCCAGTGCCGCTGTCACCGATAGTGAACGTGGTCTCCCAATGTTTTTCGGGCTTCTCGATGCCGTTACCGTCAGGGACGCCCTTGCATATCTCGCGTGACTCGGCTGCGTACATGGTGAGCCCTGCCTCGTTGAGTGCCAGCCTGCCTTTCGCGACAAACTGATCTACGCTGGCGTAGTCCTTGTTTGTGAAGCTGTTCTTGAGATTGGTGACGATGGTCTCCATCTCCGCCTGCGCTACCTTCAGTTTAGCAAAGAACCCAGCACGGTCTTTGAGCTGCTGCTCTGCGATCTTGGGCGCATCTTTCGGATCCACCCCGTGGTCGAGCAACTCTATGATTAATCCTATCCTGTTCATTGTTGTGCCTCCTTAAACATTTTGACTCTCAAGGTCCTTCTTCCGGCCTTAGAAAATCGGTTGGTTGCTTTGCCGACGCTGCACTCAACACCGTCGTGCTCGGCAATGAGAATCCTTAGCGCATTCTCAATCGTGAGACGATTGTCCTTCGCCTCTTTTTCTGTGATGCGAAAGACTTCCCGGTGCTGGATGAGTTCGCAGGCTTCTTCCGTTGTCAGCATGTCGCCATTCGACTCAGGCCACCTGTTAGCATAGAACTGGCGCACCACATCTTCAGGCCCAGGTGGCGGGTCTTCCTTATTCAAGACCAGCTGCCACATCTCGCCACACACTTTGATGAGCTCGAGCTCAAACTCCCGGTCACGCGCCAGGTGATAACAACGGGTGACAGAGCCGATGAAGGCAAAGACCCACGCCTCTTCTCTTTCATGACAGGCCATCTGCACAGCCACCTGCGCTTGCACCTTGAAGGGCACACCATCCCAGCCGTCCTCTTCAGCGCCCCAGTCCAAGTGCGGCCCAATGCCTACGAGTTTGCACTCGATGACACACGGCACACCATTAGGGCCAACACCCAGCCCATCGACGGTGGCGAAGAGCCAGTCAAAGTGTGGATGCTTGAGGGTTTCGGGCTCACTGTCTGTGACGGTAACGCCTGACTTCTCGGCACCCTGCTCTCTAATATAGGGCTCTAGGTTGTTGCCGTTTTCGGTGCTTTCATTCCCTACGAACTCTTTGACGTAAGGTATGTCTGGCTTCTCGCGTTCTTGGCGCTTCCCTAAGTAGGTTTTTCTGCACCCGTTATAAACTCTTGGTGTTTCACTTGCCCCCCAGCCTGTGGATCGGTCGTAGCTTTCGTCGAATCCCATTGCTTGTCCTTTAGCCATGGTGCGATGACTTGAAGAAAATCCTCCCAGTCCATGCACACGAATGGTCTGCATCGGTTATCGCGCACGACCGCGACAGGATATGTCACACCAGCGCAATCTTCTTTGGCTTGTTTGAGTGCTGCCCTAGGGTTTGGGAGTTTGCCGGTCTTGACCTCGATGTGTAGGCCGGGCACGCCAACCACGTCTGGCACTTCAGCGCCCCCACCCCTGGACTGCAGCCCGCGCTTGACGTCTGTCAGCCAGGGGAAGGCGGCTTTGATTTCATTTGCTGTTGCGCGTTCACCGCGCTTGCCCTTGTCTCGGGAGAATTTGCCCACCCCTAGGTAATATCGTAGGTTTCGGGATGAGTCACTGCCCCCACGCACGGTACGTCATCTTTCGCCCCAACGCACGGCTTCGCCCCAACGCACGGTAGCGGGCTGAGCTCCCACAGCTTCTCGTAGCGCGCAATCTCTTTCTCAATCATGCTGCGCACCACCGCACCCTCATTGGTCTTCAGGCCGAGGGCGTTCCGCTCGGGTAGCAGGCGCACGATGCGTTTAAGCCGTGCGCGATGGATAGGCTCAAGCTGCACTGTAAAGCCTCTTAGTCTTACGTCGTCGCCCTTTGGTGGTCTGCCTCTGCCCCTACTCATTACTGCTCACAGCTGCGACTTCGCTCCAGTCGCACCAGTCCCAAAGATTGTCCAGGTGGTCTCGGACGGCTTGCTCAAATTCGCCGCCAACGGTGTCTCGCCCATCGCAGGTCTGACAGTCGCGGCCCAGTACCGGTTCGCCGCTGGGGTCTGGATGATGAACCCCACTACCGTGGCACGCGGGGCAGTCCTCAACGATCACGGTGTCACATCCTTGCTCGTTGACCACCTCGACCTCTGCGTCGGGGTAAAACGCAAGAAGCTCGCGCTTGGCCCAGGACCGGTATGCTTGGCAGTCATCCGGGGTCATGCCATCCCCCATGGTATTGTCCGATGCCCGGTAGATGATTGTTGTTGTTGTTTTTTTATTGCTAGTCATCGTATCTCCTCTCTTATTCTTTCCGCTGTTTTCCTGCATTGCCGGGCGATGGGAGCAAACCCAGGGTCGTCTCCCCCTCGCATGAAGTCACCACTAAAATCGAGGTCCTCCAAAAGACGCTCCCACACCTCTTTCTCAGCACTCACAACATGGCTGCACCCCCGCCCACGGCGAATTATAGGGGCACTCAAAAGGCTCTTATTTGCGGCATCAAGCCCAAGGTCTACTAGGGCCGGGCTCCCCTCGCTCCAGCAATATTGAAACACCGCGCCCGGGATTGGGATTTGAATAAACCTAATCATCGCTCGCCTCCTCATTCCATCGAGTGCGAACGCATGTGTGCGAGTCATCCTCGCGCTCCTCGCCGCATTCCGCGCAACGCCCGGTGTCCGCAAGACCAATACAACCATCGTCAGCTACGCGAATCGCTGCATCTGTCAGCGTGTCGAGGTCGCTTACGGGAATGTCCATATGCTCTGCGAGACGCCTGACATCCAGCTTTGCGCAGATGTCTGCGCGATTCCAGATCCCCTCGATGATTTGGCAAAACGCAAACCCATTGTCGTGAATTACCTGCTGTGCAGCTGAGCGGTCCCAATCGCTGACAGCTTTTCTGGCTTCGTCGGTCTTGGGATGGCGAGCGATGACACGCCAGCCTACCGACGATGATGGCCAACCCTGCTGCTGCTGACTGTGAATGTTGAACCAAGCAACTTCGGCAAAGTGAGCCTTGGCGGCCTCCTCGTCATCTTCGTAGAAGTCCTCGCTGTCGTCGCGCTGAACGTGATGCCAGCCTTCGGGTGCCCAGTCTGCATCAAAGATTGCCCACGTTGCACAATGTTCTTGTCGCCTCAGCGCACGGCTGGCTTGGTCTTTGATTCTGCGGAGCACTTCCCACATGTCGCCAGTGTCGGAGTAATCTTGTGTTTTGCGCTCGAATCCGGTGATGAGATCAACGATCTCGTTTAGTGTTGTTTTCACATAGCCTCCCAGCTTTCTAATTGCCGCGCCCTAACGCACGGTAAGCCCATACTGCCTAATAAATAGCATTTATGCAATGCGGCTTATTGATTGCCCCCACGCACGGTAGGCGTAGGGTTAGCCTGACAGCTTTTGGCAGATTGGGGGTCGTGGGATGGCGATCCTGGGCTGCGGATGGGAGTCGAGCGGGATAATGTGCGGACAAGAGAAAGCCCCGATCCAGCGATGCCAGATCGGGGCAGGGTGCCATGGGAGATGGCTAGAGATCTATTGCAGTATTTTAAGCGCTTGGTTCCGGCGATCTAGGATACTGTTTTTGAGCGTTCCGCCTCTGAGCCTAGGACCATGGATCTCTTCAACGACAGAAGGCCTAAAATCCCGCTCACCTTGCACACCGTTGCACAGCCCACAACGATCACATGTGACTGTGTTAACGTCCTTGGAATCGTAAGGACAATCGATTGCCGGGATCCCTAATCGTTTGAGCTTAGCGATCGTTCTCTTTGCTTCACCAAGTGGCACGACTAGGAAGAACCGCCAACCGCGTGATTTAGCGGCCACGGCTTGTTCTACGGTTTCACATGATGCCATCGAAACATTGCGCCAATGTTGACCGCACGTCGCCCATGCGTGCTCATAGGACATCCACCTCCGCCCCAGTGCCCTAAGCTTATTCCATGCTCCGAACCACGGGCCTGAGCTAGGGTTGCCGTAAGCTCCTAGGCGGATTGCGCGATGTTTAGGGATTAACGCGTCCAGCTGTTTAAGAGTGGCAGGCGGATATTTACCCGCTATCAGTGATCTGTAAATTGAAGCGAGTGCCCCACCTCCAACATAGCAGATCTTCTTTAGTGAGCAGTCCCCACACACGAGCGAGTCTGCACCATTACGTCGTGCTTCGTTAGGGTTGACGTCCAAAGGCAGCGTCCAGACTTGCGAACAATTCGCGGTCTTGATGTTAGAAGATATGAGGGTGACAACCTGTGAGATATCACCGCCCCCATACATAGAGGGACCGCGATAGATC
>Ga0209434_1000212_pt1 | contig 29908 bp, 52 predicted proteins | sample ETNvirnome_2_300_FD_184068 | JGI IMG/M metagenome (GOLD analysis project Ga0209434, IMG submission 184068) | Marine viral communities from the Pacific Ocean - ETNP_2_300 (SPAdes) (version 2) | ecosystem: Environmental > Aquatic > Marine > Oceanic | place: Pacific Ocean | collected 2013-06-22 | reverse complement strand
TCGATATAAAGCGAGGCGCCAAACAACCATCATGTAGAGTTTTAACCTCAAAAGATTTTGTTAGGGAACTGGTTTTTTATCCTTCGATTAGAAAAGACGGCAACAATGGAACCTTTAAGGACTGCTATACAAAATCGTTTATAAAGCCACAGCACCTGAAAGAGTTTGAGTATTCTGAGACGTCGGCCAGACTTAAAGCATTAAATCTGATGATGCAAAATGGCTTCTCGGGTCCAGCCCGTCAAGTTGCCGAAAAGAATTATCATCTCAGTATAGTTTTAGAGCACAGCAGGAGAGAGCTTTATAAATTTAAAAAGTCCTATTCCATAAATGATGACTTACCCGAGAACATATTTTTATTGTGAGACACACCGGTGGAACTCGGAAAACTAGATAAAAATTCTTTTCACCTGGCTGGAATAATTCCAGTTGCAGGATCTACTACAGAATTTAATATTCCGGGCCATGGTGTTTTGATGCCGGTATCTCCCGATCTGAATTTAATAGAACGTTCGGTTTTAGAGTGTGCTTATGCTGGCTGTGAATCAATTTGGATAGTTTGCAATGACGATATAGCGCCAGTTGTTAAATATTATGTGGGGGATTGGGTAGAGGACCCTTCTTCAATTGAAGCAGGCCTTTATATTAAATATACTGAGAAGTCACGTTTATCTATTCCGATTTATTATGTCCCAATACATCCTAAACATAGAGATAAGATAGATTGTTATGCGTGGTCTATACTTCATGGCGCCAACGTTGCATATTGGATATGTCGTCGGCTTGGTAGGTGGTTAATTCCCGACAAATATTATGTTAGTTTTCCGTGTGGTGTTTATGATCCGGCCGAGGTAAAAAGGTTTAGAAGTGCCTTAATTAATAAAAAATCTTTTTATTTTTCTTACAAAAATGAAACAGTTTGTGATGGTCATCCTTTGGGCTTCTCTTTCGATGCGAAGGAGTGGAAGCGCGCCCGTACTGTTATAAAATCTAATTCGCGTCTTTATGAGGCCCCTTTGGATTCTGATGAAATACCCTCTAAATTATTACCCCCCGAAGAAAGACATAAATCGAGAAATTTTAATCTAGGAGACGTTTTTTCTGGCGCAAATATATTAGACGCCACGATTGGTGAACTTTCATGGATTTTTAACTTGACATCTTGGTCAGAATACTGTAAATTACTAGTATCAGACAACGTACACACCCTAACGAAACCCTATGGCTTTGTTACTGGGAAAATTAATATAGGAGAAGAAGTTGACGAGAATTAAATCATCCATACCCTTTGTGGGACTGCACGCACACAGCGTTGCAGGCAGTATTTTTGATGCCATTGGCTACCCCCCTGAGCACATGGACTTTGCTTACGAGAACGGCGCCACGGCATTGGCGCTAACCGATCATGGTAATATGAACGGTTTTAGTCATCAACTGCTCCATTCCATAGAGATGAATTCGGGAGGCAAAAAGTTTAAAGCAATCTACGGAGTTGAAGCCTATTTTCTTCCTAGTATTAAGAACTGGCGCGAAGAATATGAAAAGGCAAAATCTGATACCAAGTTGGCAAAAAAGCTAAGCAAAGGAGCGTCGGGTGTGGCCATAGAAGACGAGGCGGCAAGCAAGGCGGCGGTAAAGAACATATTAAATCAACGAAGGCATTTGATATTGTTAGCCACCTCACAGAGGGGTTTAAATAATATTTTTAAATTAATATCCGACAGTTACATGCCAGAAAACTTCTATCGATATCCTCGTGTGGACTATGACATGTTGGAAAAATACGGAGAAGATGTTATTGCCACTAGTGCATGCCTCGGCGGCGTTTATGCTGGTGATTACTGGCGCCACCGCGAAGATGGGGACGAAGCCATACTGAACGCTATGAGAGAGACGACTCGTCGCATGCGTGCTATTTTTGGAGATAGGTGGTACGGTGAATTACAGTGGAACAACATTCCGGAACAGCACAAGTTGAATAAATTTATTATACAACTTCATAAAGAATTTGGAATTGGTCTAGTGTCAACCGCAGATAGTCACTATCCGAATCCCCATGCCTGGAAAGATAGAGAATTATATAAACGTTTGGGCTGGCTTGGTGGTAAAGATAGGCCAGACTATTTGACAAAAGAACTTCCAGATGCAGTTGACACAATTGGATATGAACTGTACCCAAAAAATGGGGACCAAATGTGGGCCTCCTATAAAAGATATTCAGCAGGCTGTGATGTAGAATATGACGATGAATTGGTTTATAACTCCATTACTGAAACCTGCCATATAGCATTTAATCGTATTGAAAATTTTATACCAGACACGTCAATTAAACTACCAGACTTTGTAGTGCCCGAGGGGGCAACCGAAGACGAAGCTCTTCACAAATTGGCGCTTGAAGGGTTGCGTATAAAAGGCTTGTATAAGAAGGAGGAATACGTAGATCGTCTTCACGACGAATTGCATGTAATATCCGATCGAGGGTTTAGTAAATACTTTCTTACCATGAAAGCAATTGTTGATAAAGCAAATGGGGTACAACTTACCGGGCCCGGCCGCGGCTCTGCCGCAGGATCTCTAGTTGCATACGTGCTGGATATCACCCAGGTCGACCCAATTAGATGGGGGCTTCTATTCGAGAGATTTTTACGCCGGGACGCCACAGATTATCCGGACATAGATTTCGATGTTTCGGAACCCATGGAACTTAAAGAGCGCTTGGCCGAAGAGTGGGGGAAAAATACAGTAATACCAATATCTAATTGGAATACTCTTCAGTTAAGATCCCTCATTAAGGATATAGGAAAATTCTATGATATTCCATTTTCGGAGGTTAATAAAGTTACGGCCGTGATGGTTAAAGAGGCGCTTCCCGAAGCAAAGCGCCGCAATGATATTAAAGCTGGTGTTTATAATCCCACGTGGAAGGAGGTTATGGAATTTAGTCCATCCCTACGTGGATTTTTGGTAAAATACCCACACATCAAGACACATGTTGAGGCACTCGTTGGTCAAGTAAGAAGCTGCAGTCGCCATGCTGGCGGTGTTTTGATTGCTGAAAATTTAAATGAGCGTATGCCACTCATTAATTCCGGTGGGGTTCGACAATCTCCCTGGTCGGAGGGACAAAATGTACGCCACCTGGAACCCCTGGGGTTTATTAAGTTTGATCTTTTGGGGCTATCAACGTTGCGTATGATCGAGGGGTGTATTAAGCACGTATTGCGACGTCATCACGGCATCGAGCAACCAACGTTTGAGGACGTAAAAAAATTCTATAAGGAGCAACTCCATCCAGACAGTATTGATTTTCAAGATCATGAAGTTTATGAAAATATTTTTTGTAAAGGGAACTGGGCCGGAGTATTTCAATTCACAGAAGACCCAGCTCAAAAGTTTTGCAAAAGAGCAAGACCATCCAGCTTAATTGATATTGCCGCTATTACTTCTATATATCGGCCCGGGCCCTTGGCCGCTAACGTGCATGAAAGATATGTTGAGGCAAAAAATAATCCAAATGCAATAAGCCATGTACATCCGATAGTCGAAGAAGAAACTAGAGACACCTTTGGGTTCTTAATTTTTCAAGAACAAATTGCGTTGCTGGCACACCGCTTAGGAAAAGATTTAAGCCTGGATGAAGGAAATCTTCTTCGTAAAGTTTTAACCAAAAAGGGAACCGGCAAGGGCCACGAAACAAAGAATAAGATCTATACAAAATTTATTGAAGGGTGTAAGGCTCGCGGTATTCGACATTCGGATGCAGATGGCCTATGGAAAACATTCGAATATTTTTCTGGCTATGGGTTTAACAAGTCACACGCTGTTTCATATTCTATTATTTCTTTTCAGTGTGCGTGGCTACTAAATTATTACCCGTCGGAATGGATGGCAGCTTTCCTCGATAAAGAGCCGGAGAACAAGAAAGAAAAAGCGATTAATATCGCCAAGAGTTATGGATTCGATATAAGAAAAGCGGATATTAATAGCTCTGGTGATGTATGGGAGATAGATCCAGATAATGACATGGTATTAATACAATCTCTTTCATCTTTAAAGGGGCTGGGAGACAAAGCCATAGAGCAAATTATTATTAATCGACCATTTGAGACAATCGAGGATGCAATATTTCATCCCGAGGTGGTTTATTCTAAACTTAACAAGAAAGCACTTGACGTCCTTGTCCGGAGCGGAGCGATGGACAGCTTAATGGACGATAGATTCACGGGTCGTAAACATTTTTGGTCTGCAGTGGCCGTTGACAGACCTAAAAATAAAAAAAAGCTGATCGAGCACATAGAGAGATACGGCGAGGAAGGTGATTTTTCTCCAGGAGAGGAAATAGAAAATACAGTTAACCTAACTGGGATATTCCCGATGGACATGGTGATGAGTCACGCGATTAAAAGCCGCCTGGAGGATTTGTATGTTCCTCCAGTATCGGAATATGATGATGCCCTAGGTTTGGTATGGTTTATACCAAGAGAAATAATCAGAAAGAAAACAAAAAATGGAAAACCCTACTGGATTGTTTCGGTAATTGATTCCAACTCAGCGTTGACAAAAATTAAATGCTGGGGGGTGACAGAGGGTAGAGATAGAATTCATATAAATCGACCTTATATGGCCCGCTTGGATTATGATGAACAGTGGGGGTTTTCTACAAGATCCATTCGCAGGACAATGAAACTATTAGGATAGGAGAACATTATGGCAAAGAAAAATAATGCGAAGAGCATAGCTCAAAAGAAAAAGACCTCTATTGGTAACAGTAAATTTACCAAGAGGGGCCACCCCGGGCCCTGTGGCGGTAATAAGAGGTATCGCAAGCCCTACAGAGGACAAGGGAAATGAAAGTAGACGTAGTAGTAGATTTGCAATACGGTGATTGTGGGAAAGGAAAGGTGACTCACCACCTTCTCAGAGAGGGAGTATATACGCATTGTTTGCGATATAATGGAGGATGTAATGCTGGCCACACGATATATCACGAAGGAAAGAAGTATATCACCCACCACATTCCCGCGGGTGTCTTTTTTGGTGTACGATCAATTATCGGCGCCGGTTGTGTTGTAAATTTAGAACAATTTTTTCGTGAGATAGAAGATCTGGAGGCCGGTGGTGTAAGAGCAGATGGGAATGTCTTCATTGCTCGCAATGCACACATAATCACAGAAAAACACCTAGAAGAAGATTTTGCAGATAAGGAAATAGGAACGACCAAGCGCGGCAATGGGCCCGCTTACCGGGACAAATATAATCGTTGTGGAATCCGTGCGGAGAATATCCCAGCCCTCAAAGATTATCTAGTAGATCTGTATGATGAATTTTATAACTATCCGGTGCCGTGGATTTTATGTGAAGGTGCACAGGGTTTTGGTTTAGATATTGATTGGGGAGATTATCCCTACGTAACCTCCAGCCATTGTACGACTGCTGGAGCCATGCTGAATGGTATTCCACCAAAAGCAATTCGCCGTGTGTGGGGAGTGGCAAAGGCTTACGAAACCTATGTAGGAGCAAAAAATTTTCAGCCAAAATCTGAGACTTTTGACCTTTTACAAAAACTTGGAGATGAATTTGGTGCAACCACAGGGCGCCCCAGGCAGTGTAACTGGATGAATATCAATTTGTTGAAAAAGGCCATCGACATTAATGGGGTAACTGATCTAGTAATCAACAAAGTTGATATCTTGAGAGAGGCAGATGAATGGGGGATTAGATTTGATAATCAAAATAAAATGCTAGCCAAATTCAGAAACGAGGAACAATGGAAGTCTTATATAGGGGACTATCTCCCCAACCCGCAAATGCACTTTTCAGATAGCCCGGAGAGGATTTAGAAAATGAAAGTTACGAAAACATTTAGTTCACTACTCAAGGAGTGCCAATTGGCTTCCGAACCGATGATTATTCGAGTTAATGAATTTAATAATAAGGCTGCCAAAGAATTTGAAAGTTCTATGACAAAAGCTCATAATACCGGGCAGCCAGTTATTCCCATAATCATTGATTCTTTCGGTGGACAGGTTTATAGCCTAATGTCTATGATTTCTTCTATCAGACATTCAGAACTGCCCGTTGCCACGATTATCGAGGGGAAGGCAATGTCATGCGGTGCTATTCTTTTCTCTTTTGGAGAAGAGGGTATGCGTTTTATGGATCCGGATGCTACCTTGATGATACACGATGTATCGACTGCGGTATGGGGCAAAGTTGAAGAAATAAAGGCCGATACGGCCGAGGCCGAACGTTTAAATCAAAAGGTTTATAAGATGATGGCTATGAATTGCGGCAAGAAGGAAGATTACTTTCTTGAGCGGATTCACAGCCGCAGCCATGCTGATTGGTTTTTGGATGCCGCAGAGGCAAAGAAACACAACTTAGCTAATCAAATTCGAGTGCCTAAATTTAATGTACTCGTTAATGTAAATATAGATTTCGAATAAGGAGAAAAAATGATTTTACAATATTATATGATTCATGAAAATGTTTATCCACCCATGCGGTCCAACCCAAGCGATGCGGGATTGGATTTGTGTTGGAGCCCGGAGGACACATCCCTTACGGCATTTAGGATAGAACCGGGATCTAGTGTCCTACTTGCCACCGGATGCAAGTTTGCAATACCGCACGGATATATGATGGAAATTAAAAATCGGTCTAGTATGGCCGCCAAGCGTCAATTAATGGTTGGCGCCGGCGTGGTCGATTCCGGATATGAGGGAGAAGTGTTTGTCAATATTCACAACATAGGCAGCGAGACACAAATAGTTGAACCTGGCGATAAAATTGCTCAGGCGGTGATAGTCCCAGTGGTCCATGCACGATTTGTTGCATCCGATTCTTCCGACATATATGAATGGTGTCCAATTACAATTTCTAGTCGTGCCGGAGGAGCCCTGGGAAGTACTGGAAAATGAAAAAGATAAGAAGAACAAATATCGACGCACGAAAGAAGAAGCGGAAAGATGCTGAAAAACAATTGGCTGAAAAAACTGCGATATTTGCAAACCATCCGACAGAATGTTGTGTGTGCAGGGAGCCGTTCGAGCGAACCCAAGAAACAGTTAAAACGTGGATTGTGACAGTTAGAGAAGAAAAAAAAAGAGCGCGCTTGACGTGCCCCAATTGTTGGGATATAATTAGCAAAGTTGTGGAGAACAGAAATGGAAATTAAAGAAGGGTTGACCTATGACGATGTGCTTTTGATACCTCAGTACTCAGATATTAGAAGTAGGTCGGAAGTCTCGATAGAGAGCAGCCTAGGTAGCATCGAGTGCGAGATACCAATCATAGCCAGTCCAATGGATACCATAACCACATCGCCTATGGCTGCGGCTATGGATTCTTGTGGAGGACTGGGGATCATACATAGGTACAATTCTATAGAGACTCAGTGCGACCACGTGGGGTGTATGCCTGCCGAGGCGACGGTGGGAGCAGCGATCGGCACTTCCGGTGACTATTTAGAGAGAGCAACGGCGCTTGTTAATACGGGCGTTACCCTTTTGTGTATCGATGTAGCTCACGGTCATCATATATTGATGAAGGAGGCCTTAAAAAAGCTTCGTGTAACGTTGGGTAACAAAGTTCATATAATGGCGGGCAACGTTGCAACCTTGGAGGGTTACAATGATTTGGTCGATTGGGGAGCCGATAGTGTGCGTTGCAATATTGGCGGCGGTTCTATTTGTTCAACTAGGGTTCAGACTGGCCACGGCCTCCCGGGCTTGCAGACTATTCTTGATTGCGCGCGCTCGGACAGGGATGCGCCCATTATTGCTGACGGCGGACTTCGGAACTCTGGCGACATTGTCAAAGCTCTGGCAGCTGGGGCTCACTTTGTTATGCTTGGGTCTTTGCTCTCGGGTACTGATGAAGCTCCTGGCAGTGTAATAACTACACGCAAGGGCAAGTTTAAAACTTATCGCGGGATGGCGAGCAAAGACGCGCAAGTAGATTGGCGCGGGAAAGCTGCATCTTTAGAGGGAATTGCAACTACCGTTTCCTACAAGGGCCCCGTTGCTCGCGTGCTGACAGAGCTAGAGCGTGGCATTAGGAGCGGTTTTTCATATTCAGGCGCTCGGACCCTGAAGGAACTTCAGAACAACGCAACATTTATCAGACAAACCGGATCGGGCCGCTTAGAAAGCGACACACATATTTTAAAACGATGAAAAACCGTTCGGCCGTTACTTTTTATTTAAATTCTAGACTACATGAAGATTTGAAGATAAGACTACACTACGATGGTTTTAATACACAAAGCAATTTTTTTCGAGCCTGTGTGGTCTCCTACCTGGAGAAAGATGAAAAGTTTATGAAATTTTTAGATCATTACAAAATAAACGAAAAACTACAATCCAAAGCGAATATTCGTAAGTCTGTCAAATTAAGAGAAACGGGCCAGGGGTTGATGAAAAAGCTCGGAATAGACGATGAGGAAATAGAAAATATTTTTGATCTGATAGAAGAGGAATTACCAGATTTATGAGAGAAATACGGAATTTAGATGAATTAGAAATACTGACGTTCTGTAGTGGTTTCAACAAACCAATTTTATTATTTATTTCGTCGGGAGCGTGTTACTGGTGTTCTGAATTTAAGCCTGTTTTTAAAAGTATAGGCGTCTGCCTGGAAAAATACTATGATGCGTGTATTATCACTGCCGAGAACGTGGGGGGACGAGAGGCCTTGAGAGAGAAATTTTATTCTCTTTTTTCGTGTAGATATCGAGGATTTCCCACGCTTTTCATGATTAATGGCGCCATGGCCGCTGAGGAAATACCTCATGAGCCAGTCATGTGGAATCAGCATTCACGAGAATTTAATAAGGAAGCAATAATTTCCTACGCAAAGGAAAAAAGAGGAATACAATGAGAAAATGTGCAAATAAATGTTATATAGAAAAGCTAAATTGTCATGAAAGAGAATGCAGGATGTGGATTGATTATCCCGAGGACAATAACTGTACTTTGATAGCGGTTCACAAAAATGGACCAATGACACTAAAGGAAGTCGCAGCCCGACACAGTATAAGTATTGTTAGGGCAAAACAAATTGTGGACGAGAGCGTACGCAAAATAAAAAACGCGTTTACTTTGTTTAAACACTAATTAAAGGTAGCACTACTCTTTCGTTTAGGAGACCAGATCTATGAGTAAAAATAAAGATTCACTGCTTACCGAAGCTCAGGTACGTAAGTTCATGAAACTAGCAGCGCTAACCCCGTTAAGCCACGGTTTCGTTGAGGGCATGGGAAGTTATCGTGATGATGATAATCCTGAGGAAGAGGTCGAAGAAAGCCACGGCCGTAGTCCGGACGAAGGCCCAGCAGGCCGAGGGAAACCGGACCAGAATGCCCGGCCCCTTGAAGAGCAGGGTTTTGATGATCTGGGCGACGAAGAAGAGGTAGAGCCCGAAGGCGATCTGGGCCTGGGTGACGAAGAAGAGGTAGAAATGGAAGATGAGCCCATGGACGAGCCCCTTGATGAGCCCATGGACGAGCCCGCGGGTGATGGGCGCCAAGTTAGTGTAGACGATTTTTTGAGCGCCTTGGAAACTGCACTAGAAGACGTGCTGGGTGACGAAGTTGAAGTCGACCAAGAAGAGGCTGAGGAAGAGCCCGTGGAAGAGCCCGAAGAAGAGCTAGGCGGCGAAGAGGAATTAGAGATGGAAATGGGCCCGGAAGAAGAGGAAGAAGAGGAAGAAGAGATGCCTCTACAGGAGATGATCGATACCATTACCAAGCGTGTTGCTAAGAGAATTATTGGCGAGGCTCTCAAAAAAAAGAAATAAACTGTTTACTAAACAAGAAGAAAATGCTATTATAAAACCGTGGGTCAACCGCGGTTTTTTTTTGGAATGTGAATAAATGGATCTCACTGAAATTCAATTAGCAATTATATTTTGTGCATATTTTTTTGGTGTTTTCTCATGTAGAACGGTAACACGCCTTTTCGAAGTTTCCCATGCTGCAAAGATTGCTCAAGATACCATATACAATTGTCTGTTGATGTCCGCGAAAATCCACGAGGATGTTGAATTTGTTCGCGAAGTAAAATATAAATATTTGAAGAAAGCGGGCTTCGAGCCTGAAAAAATTAAGAGTTTTGTGGAGGTAGATGATAGAACAATGGACAACTGGAAAGAATCTGTTATACGGAATATCATAATATCTTCGCCACCCCACTTCTCATTTATGGTTAAGTTTGGTAATTGGGGAGAAGCGTTAAAACAATTACAAGAAATGCACGATGACCGGAACAGATAACATTCTGTATTTTTAAGAAAGGCAATTAATATGTCGCAAGAACAAGAAAATGATGACGAAACAAATACTTCAGACCCGGAGCATCGAATAGTGGCGCTTTACGGCGATATTGATGAAGAAAATACCCGAGATGTTTTGGGAAGACTACTTCAATATTATTATGATGCGTCAGAAGGCGCCGAGCCAGTTGATTTTTTTATTTCGACCGGAGGTGGTAATTTGGCTGAAATGTTTTCCATATATGATATGATTCGTATGGTGCGAGATAAATGTCCCGTTCATCCAATTGGAATAGGAAAGGTGATGTCTGCTGGAGTTTTGCTCCTTGCGTCTGGTACGAAGGGGCAGAGAAGAATTGGAAAACATTGTCGCATCATGCTACATCACGTTCTTACAGAAGGTCATGGAAGCGTAGCTAGTATCGGGGATACATACAAAGAAGCCAATTATCAAGAGGAATTGTGGTTTGAAGCCCTCGCCGGCGAAACTAATTTGACTGTAAAGCAACTGCGTCGAATCGTTTCGAAAAATTCGGACACATTCTTTAACGCCGAAGAAGCAGTCAAGATGGGTATTGCGGATATAATCATCTAATTATACTGGGAGCATTGATATGACATCAGATTTTGATTCACTAGTAGAGGGACACTTTAAAAAGAAGGGGTTCGTGGGCTTTGATCTTCTTACAGACCTAGTAGAGGAGGTTATGGAGGCGTGCACGTTGCAAGAGGCCCAAAGTGCAGCTGCGCGAGCAGAACAGTTCTTGCTGGTGCTCCCCAAATTTAGCCCAAGCGAAGCGTGGGGCGATCCTGACTCCGTAGATCGTCAGCAAATTAATCGCCTATTCGCTGTGATTGGAGGAGGCAGGTCGATCGAAGGAAAATTAAAATATCTCCAGCGCATTACTGCGCCCGACAGCAAGATTACTTCTCCTCGGCGTATTATTTCTTCTCTGATCATTTTAGAGTCGTTGAGCGCGGTAGTAAAAAGTTTCAGCCCTTCCAGCGCTGGGTATGTATTTGAGGGATTTTTAGCGGCACTCCTGCAGGGCGAGCAAGAAGCGGAAATCTCAGCCAAAGGTAACCTCCCAATTCAGGATCTAATTGCTTTTTCGGGACACGAAGATAAAGCGCGCCCCGTTAGTCTCAAACTCCTCGGTCAAAAGACCAACATTGAAGGAAGTTATACCAACTTGGTGGACGGCCTGGATGAGTTTGGAGAAATGATTTATATTGTAGCACGTAAAGACGGGGAAGCAATTGCGATAGAGCAATTTAGGTTTGACCAAGAAAACTTTATAGACGCCCTTTACTTGGATGCCCGAGGAAAAGGGAAAAAGGTGGGCGCCAACCTTCTTACTTTGAGCGCTCTGGAAAAAGACACAGAAGAATCCCTCCAAGCGCTTAAAGGCGCCGCCTCCTGGCCTGAGCGCTACGAGCTGCTGCAAATGACCGATGGTTATTCTGAGGCCGTACGCAATAAGAAGGCGCGTTTACAGGCAAGGCAAGCGGAGGAAGCTGCAGCGGTGGAGGCCGGAGAAGAAGTAAACCGGGCCGCTGTTGAAATGGCACAAGAAGAACTAAACGAGGCGATTCGAGAAGAGTGGCACCTCCTGTTGGAGAGCAATGGGCACACACAATGGTCGATTTCTGCTCCACAGCTTAAATCATTTGATTTTGTAGAATATCAGACTTTGGGGACTCTTCCTTATTCTCCTGAAAAAATACGAGAAGTGGCCGAGATGCATATGGACAAATTAAACGAGGAACTGTTTGACCTGTTCGATGCCACTAAAGATTTATCCGAGAACATTAATAAGTATTTTACATTTGATAAAAGAGCGCGCGCTATTAGTTCCGGCGAACGAGCAATAGAAAATACCGAGACCATTCAGAATTCCCTCAGGGCGCAAATAGCTGAACCAGAGACTCCTGAAGAAAAAGCTATCGAAAAATAGTTTGACATTACGTAATTTTATGTTACAATATACTCAACGAAAGAGAGGCATTGATGCCAACGTGTAAATTTGAAGACACACTCACCCTCAACGAATACCTTTTGAGCGGAGTTAACAAGCTAACGGACAATGTTGCGGCCACCCTCGGTCCAAAAGGGAGAAATGTAATTCTCAAGGAGAAAGACAAAGATCCCTTTATTACAAAGGACGGTGTTACGGTAGCTACTTTTGTACATTTAGAAAATTTATTTGAAAACGCTGCAGCTCAAATATTAAAACAGGCATCATCTCAAACCAACACAATCGCTGGCGATGGCACGACAACCGCGACCGTTATAGCGAGAGAGATCTTTAAACGTGCACAGAAATATATTATTGCCGGAGCATCCCCCATAGAAATAAAAAGAGGCATAGACAAAGCAGTTGGAAGAATAGTCAATAATTTAAAAGATTTATCATCACCAGTAACAAACATAGAAGATATTGAGAATATTGCCACGATCTCTGCGAACAATGATCCAACCATAGGAAAATTGATCGCGATGGCCATTGATAAAGCGGGTGCTGATGGTGCGATTACCGTCGAAGAGGCGCGCTCAATGGAAACTTCTTTAGATATCATAGAGGGATTTAGACTCCCGGCCGGCTATACCGCATCTGCTTTTATAACAGATGAAAGACGAGCCGCAGTAAAATATGATACTCCACTTCTGCTGGTGACGGACGAAAGAATAGAGTCGATCGACCAGATTTTACCGATACTGGAGTTAGTTGCGCGCGATGGTCGACCTATGGTTATATTTGCCGAAGAAATAGAAGGACAGGCGCTAGCCGCCCTAATAATGAATAGTGCGCGCGGCACAATGAAAATCGCAGCGGTTAAAGCACCGTTTTACGGCGAAGCCAGAAAAAACATACTTAGTGACGTAGCTATTTCCACTGGGGCAAAGTTTTTTACGAGAGAATCAACTCTCAAGTTGAGCGATGCTAAATTAATAGACTTCGGCCAATGTAAATCAATTGATATCACCAAGGTTCTAACCACCATTGTCGGAGGAAAGGGGGCATTTTCTGAAATAGACGCTCGAATTGAAACTCTTAAAGCACAACTGCTTCAAACTGAAGACCTACAAGAATGTGAAAAAATTCAGCAAAGAATCACAAAATTGGCTGCGGGTGTTGCGGTTATCCGTGTGGGGGCCCCGACGGAGGTAGAAATGACCGAAAAGAAGCATCGAATTGAAGATGCACTAGGCGCCGTCAAGGCTGCGCAAGAAGAGGGGCTTCTTCCGGGCGGCGGAGTGGCCCTAATTCGGGCCGTAGAGGGCCTTGAGGTGGCTACAGAGAACGAGGACCAAGATATGGGCGCAGCGTTGGTTAAAAAGGCCGTAGCAGCGCCTCTGCGGCAAATGGCTACCAACTCTGGAGAGTCTGCAGACATAATCCAGAATCTGGTAGAATCCGAAAGGGGAAATTATGGCTATGACTTTAGGTCAGGCCGTATAGCGGACATGTACGAAGCAGGAATTATTGATCCTTTGAAGGTAACCAGGGTTGCGCTTCAAAATGCTGCTTCGGCAGCTGGGCTTTTAATCACGACGTCGCATGCGATTATAGAAATATAACACTAATTAATCACGAATACAGCGGCGGAGGGTGTGTTGTGTCTGAAATACAAAATGAATTGGCGATGGTGTTGGCGGAGTTAACAAGCAAAATACAAACCTTACTTGATAAACAAGAGGAATTGGGCGAGAATATAGCAAAAATTAAAGAGGCTGTTTATAATCCCGATAGTGGATTGTATGCCCGCTTAAATCGATTAGATGCGAGAATACTCACTCTTGAGAACTGGAAGGCCAACAATACGAGACTTTTATGGATTATTGTAACAGTAAGCGCCGGCTTGACGGCAACAAGTTTATGGCAATTGGTTTTTTAATTTGGTGCTTGATTGGTGTATAATATATGAAAGGAAGAGAAAATGCAAGTAAAACTTAGTTATACGATAGATATTGAAGATGTTCTTGGGGAGATGACAAATCTCTTGGGCGGCGCCTCGCCCTCCATGCAGGAGGCCATCGATTTATACAATGCGGCAGTTAATGGTTTCAATGAAGAGGAGTTTAATCCAAATATATTTTTTGAGAGGGTGGAGAAACTTAGAAAAAGTCTAGAAAGGGTTCAGGTTCGTGTTAACGAGGTTGTTCAAATAGTTGAGGGGTATGGCGAATATAAAAAACAGCAGCGCTCCAGCGCTACGAATATTAATTCCGAGCAACCCGATGCCACACCGTCGGAGGCCTCGTTGCGCGAGAAATTCGTCGGAACTTCGGCCACCGCGGCCGCGCAAGAAGTTGTCAATGATTAAGCTAATAGAAGTCAAAAGCAGTAAAAGTTATAATCCGTCCTCCAAAAGTGGAGAAATTCAATTCAGTCTTGACGAGGTGTGGATTAATCCCGACTCGGTGTTACAGATAAAAGAAGACACCACGATGAAGAATAATCTGATCGAGGGTTTCATGCCAGCCGACTTAGATGATCGCCAACAATTTTCTCGTATAATTTACGGAAGCGGTACAAGCCTGAATACAATTGTGGTGGTTGGCCCTCCACCTGAGGTGGCCGAAAAAGTTTATAAAACATCTTCTCGACAACTATTGAAAGGTTAAGACATGTTAAAAACTGAAAAAGATATTTTATATATTGATAAGCCGTGGGGTTACGAAAGAATTTGGGCCCTAACAGACAAATATGTGGCGAAATATATTTTTATTGAATCCGGACATAAATTGTCGCGACAGTATCATGAAAAAAAGGATGAAACGATTTATGTTTTAGCGGGCCCTCTTTGTTTGGAACTCGGTCCGGACGATGACCACGATGAAGTGGTAACAATTGGTCTTGTCGTGGGCGAGGCGTTTCATGTAAAACCCGGAGTGGTCCATAGGTTTTGTGCCCCGGAAGAATATAACGTAGAACTTATAGAGGTTAGTACTTCGGAATTAAGCGATGTTGTACGCTTAGAAGATGACTATAATCGAGTGCCTGACTTCAAGGCCTAAGAGATATAAAAACACAAACCGACTTTGTGATACAAAAATATTCTTAAGAAAATTAGCAAAAATAACGTTAATCCGATCTTGCCTCATAGTTAGTATGAGGCATTTTTTTGTTCTCAGGAAGGGCTAGTAGGTAGATCGCTGATGCTGTATCCCGTTGTGGCTGATGGTGAAAAGAGAGTGTAGAAGAGGCTAGATAACTATAGGAGGGCATTTAAGTGCCTCAATCGGTTCGATCAATAATAATGTTGGCAGCGCTGCTGATGTTTGGCTGCAGTGCACCCACCGATACCTATTATAATCGTGGCTCAACCCTTCCCGCCCCCGAAGAAACTTTCGACGTAGTCACTGCCGTAGATGGCGCACTTGGTGCGCTTGAAGCGGCAAACCTTTCCCTTCCCGAAAATTTAGCACGCAACGCGGCTGTTAAAGTGACGCGTCCCTTTGAGAATGGTCACGGATCTGGCACATATGTAAAGATGCATGGTCGCTTTGTTGTAGTGACAGCCGCTCACATAGTCGAGGGTTACACCACGATGATAATTGAAGGCAGGAAATCGGAGCGCATGATCGGCCGCGTTATTTATGTTAACAGCTTTGCCGATCTCGCTGTTATTCTGGTACCCGCCATGGAAACGCGCATTGCTCTCCCTTATCGACCCAAAAAAGACGGTTTAAATTTAATTGGTGCCCAGGTGACCTATACTGGGTTCCCGGGCCGGCACGACCTTTTAACAATACGCGGCCATGTCGCAAGTTTAGAACACGACATGATTGTAGTAAACATGTTTGGCTGGTTTGGATCTTCCGGCTCGGGAGTTGTGGACAAACGTGGAAGATTTCTGGGGGTAGTATCTGGAATTGATGTTGGTAATTGGCAGATTCCAATTCCCCTCGATAGTATAGTGTGGGTGGCACCAATTTGGGAACTTGATGAGGACGTAGTAAAAACCAGAATTAAAACGGCGCCTCCCATGGAGGTATTTAAATCTTTTCCGGGCCCCGCGACCCCCAGGCGAGGGACATCTAGGGATTAAATATATGCGCCGTACTCTTCTCTCTTTGGTTTTAATATTATGTGTCGGGGGGTGTGAGGGCGATTATACCATTTACGACGCACACCCCCCAGAAATAATTGAAGTTGAGGTTCCGATCGAGGTGCTTGTAGAAATACCGGGTGAAGGGGGAGACGTTTGGATCGATTCATTTGAACAGCCATATTCATTTAATGGCGTTGATATTCTATGGGTGATTGATCGCTCGGGCTCCATGAATGACAACGACCCAGAACTTTTAGCAGGAATCGAAGCGATGATGAATGCATTACCTCCTTCGGGGTGGCGGCTGAACATGACGTCAGCGAGTCCCCCTCAGGCCAGAAATGATGCTCTCTTTCCATTAGTACCCGGCGACGATATTGTAGACGCTTTGAACTTGTGGAATAACGTTGCCCTAGGTCACTGGGAACAGGGGTTTGAGGCCACGCAGGCGTACATTGAAGATAACCCCTACGCTACAACGTGGATGCGAGACGATGCCGCGCTCCTGGTGGTATTTGTATCAGACGAGGAAGAGCAGAGTCCGAATGTGAATGTTGCTCAGTTCATTCAATGGTATGCATCGCTGCGCCCATCAGTATTTTTGGGAAGCATTGTCCATATCCCCAATAGTCTTTTATGTAATCCGGGGCTACTAAATATTGGAGATAAGTATATTGAAGCTACCGATCATTTTGGGGGGGTGATAATTGATATATGCTCAGATAATTGGTCTACAGGAGTACAAGACGCGTCTGCTCAGGTAGAACCCCACCAAGAGTGGCCCCTTGCCTATGTGCCTATCGAGGACACCATCATCGTATTCGTAGACTTTACAGAATTTACAGATTGGACTTATAATTCTGCTACAAATAGTGTAGAATTTAATGTAATCCCTCCCGAAGGGTCGTTCGTGGAAATCGGATACGTGATAGATTATGGATTCGGTGATGACGATGACTCATCAGCCAACTAATTAATAAAGAAAGAGGCCCCCCATGAAAGCGGTTGAAATGTACGAAGTAACGAAGAATAATTATATTGATAATCCTTTCCCTCTATCCCTAGACGCGCAAAAAAGACTATTAGAATTAATTTATAATCGAAAATCGGGTATAATTACCAGGCAGGAGTTAATAAATGTCCTTTTTAATCCGGAAGATATTCCAAAAGGCACTATCATTAGATGTCTTATATGAAAAACTAGAAAATATAGAAAAAAGATTAATAGAACTAGAGGACGCCTCTGACGAACGCGAATCCCTGTGGCTCTTTATAGAGGAGATGCGAGAGCAAGAGAAAGAAGCTTATAAGCTATTGCAAGATGAGCTTAGTGATGCTATTGTTCGCAGCATCGAGCCCCGGGGAGAAGCGTAGTGCAGACGATTTATCTATTTGATGTTGATGGCACCTTAACGGACCCGCGACAGGAAATAGATGATATCTTTGCGGGAATATTTTTGGATTGGGTTGAAGAAAAAAATCCTATAGTTTATCTCGTTTCGGGTAGTGATATCAAAAAAATAAAACAACAGATGTTCGATGTCCTATTAAATAAATGTGCCGGAATCTTTACATGCTCCGGAAACCAGCTATGGGCCCAAGAGCAACTAATTTACCAGAATAAATTTCGGGCGCCGGCGGGATTATTAACGGACCTAAAATTATATTTGGAGATGGGGGCGCAATATAAAATTCGTACGGGGCATCACATTGAGAGGCGCCCAGGAATGATTAATTTTTCTGTGTTGGGAAGAAATGCAAACCTTCTTCAACGGGAGGCTTATTCCAAATGGGACAAGAATGCTAAAGAGCGGGAAGACATTGTTACTTACATTACTGAAAACTATCCGATGCTCGACGTAGCTATCGGGGGCGCAATAAGTGTTGATATATATCCCGTCGGAAAAGATAAATCTCAAGTCGTAGAATATTTGAAAGAAAAACATGGTCCGGATCTTTCTTTTATTTTTGTGGGCGATCGGTGCGTACCGGGCGGCAATGATTGGCCTCTGGCGCTCGCACTTGAGGAAGAAGAACACGGACACTGGATCCAGGTTAATAGTTATCACGAAACTAGGGCCATAATAGAACATTCTAAACTATTTATAGGTGAGGCAGGGGTATAATGGTTGCTAAATGGAGAGATGATCCTTCGTACAGTCAAGAAACGTTTCACGTATTCGTTTTGACTGCATTATCCAACGAGCGTGGTGGAAACCGCGACGAAGTTAAGAATGATATTCGCGCGATCCCGGAGGTGCTTACCGTGACTACGGTCGACCCGGTCGACGGTGGAGTGCAAAAACAGCTAGAGGATTATTTTCTTTCTACGCTAAAATTGCGCGTACGCCACCCGCGTGGTATTGATCGCGATGTATTGGCCCAAGAAATAGCCGGTGATATTAATAAAATGAGAGGCATAGCCGTTCGCCGTCATGCTTCTGAATTAGGAAAGGATCTCCGCGAAGAAGAGGAAATTCAAAGGGCCTACAAAGCGGGACATGCGCGCAAAAAAAAGAAGCTTGTTGGCACGGGAGGCAATAAGGAAACTGGCGGTGGTAAGGGAATCACACGTCCATCGATGAACCGCAGTCGTTCCGCGCCACCCATGGGCGAAGGAAAGGTTAAAATAAAAATTAGATCAACCGATGAACTCCTCAGCTCCTTTGAGGTTCGGCCCGATCTTAACCGTGAAATATGGGAAAATTCTCAAATGTCGTCAGAAGTACGGGAAAGATTGGTAGAAATTGCTGAAGAATTTATTGAAAAATTAGACTTGCCAAATCTTCAAATAAAAGATATAATACTTACTGGTTCTCTGGCCAATTATAATTGGTCCGAGTATTCTGATTTGGATGTGCACATAGTTGTAGATTTTAAAGATGTTGCGGAGGATGAAGGCTTGGTTAAAAAATATTTTGATTCGGTGAGAGCAAATTGGAATCGATCACACGACATTAAGGTGAAAGGATACGAGGTAGAATTATATGTTCAGGATGATGACGAAGCTCATGCCTCGACTGGTATATATTCTCTCATTGCTGATCAGTGGGTCACCAAGCCAGAAAAAAAAGAAGGACCGATCGATAAAATTAATATATTTAAAAAAGCGCGCCACATTACACGCGATATTGAGAAGGTTGAAAAACATGTGGACAGGCACGATTACGAGCCAGCTTTAGAACTGGGAAGACTTATAAAAACCAAAATAAAGAAGATGAGAAGCGGTGGCCTTGAGAGGGGCGGAATCTATTCGATAGAAAATTTAGCATTTAAGGTGTTACGTCGGAGCGGATTCATTGGCAGACTATTTAACGCACTGGGGATAGCTTACGATAAGCAAAAATCTCTGGCAGAACAGGAGTAATATTTTGGTAAAAAAGACAACCAAGAGTAAAAAAGAAGAAACTAAAGATGAGACCTCAACCGAGCCGGAGGTTCTCAAACCCAAGCGACCCACAACCCAGGCTCCCCAGGGCATTCGCACTTTCACAATCGCGCGACAGTATGATGAAACTGGAATTTCTGGCGTTGGTGTCGTCATAGAGGGGGTTGTACTAGCAACGGGCCAGGCAATTATCCACTGGCTTACGCCCGCCCCGCGCGGTGCGTTAGCTATATTTGATTCAATGGCAGATTTTATTAAAATACACATTAAACCCCACCCCGACAACGCCAGCATTTTAACTTGGGATGACGGCGAGCAAGAACATTTTAGCAGCATAAATTCAGAGTAATAGCTTGTGAATTATGTAAAAACGTGTTAAGATAGACCATGGTGTTGAATAAGTCTTATGCCGGCTGGCTGGATCTGTATAGCCCGTACAGTTCCAATAATGCGAAATTAAAAGTAGGCCGCCCTGGTGATCCGGTCGAAATAATATCTCAATGGGTAGACAAGAAAACAACGTGGGTCTTGGTAAAAATTTATAATGAATTCGAGGGGTGGCTGTTGAAAGAAGAACTGAGTGAGGAAATTAAAGACTAAGACTCACTCAGTGGGAGACTTGGTGAAGTACGAGTTTCGTACATTGACCGGGAAAGAACTGAAGATAGGGCTAATTATGGGAGATTCCCAGTGGCTCAATGTATGGCGTGTATATGGGCTTAACGGTGAAGAACACCACATACACGATGCCTATTTATATGGACTAAGCAAAGGAAAAGAATAATGCGCTACAAATCAGACAAACACAAAATCGTGTACGATCCGGTGATCGTATCATATACCCAACGTCGCATACGAGAGCTTCGGGGAGAAAACCCTCCTGTCGAATGTGAGCCGGTGCACCCATACATTAGGAAGCGTCTTGATGAAATTAAAAAGCTCCACGACGAAGAATAAAATTTTTGCACTTATAACCAAGTTGCTTGCTAGGCTCCCCGGCGGCGTCTTAGAACGGTGTGATACTATAAGTTTCCACTGTAGTGATTGTATTCGACACAAGAATCACATGAATAGATGCGAGGACGCTTGGGGGTACCGATGGAAAAAAGAAGAAAGTTTATAGTTGGAGATTTGGTGCGGTTTCAAAGGAAAACCCATGAAACTTCTCTGGGCATTGTGGTGGAGAGTTTATCCGAACAAGGGAGAAAATTTGTATATAAAATAAGGTGGTTTAATCCCTATGAGGTTTTTGGTGAGTTGGTACATGAAGATGAAGTCTACGAGGATAGCCTCGCGCTTCTTTCCCGCCCCCCTCGTGTTTGAGGCTGGAGAGAAGGTTTTAATAAAAACGCTAACTTCGTGGGGGCCGTGCCTCATAATTAAGAAGGATGAGAGTTATTACACTGTGCGGCGTATAAATACGACCGCAATCACCACCTACAGGTGCTATGGTACATACCTTGTAAAATATAAAGAATGCGAAAACGATAAGATTACGAAAGGTCCCTTTTTAGTGAAAGGGAAGACTATTTATTAAAAGAATATGAAACAGCTTTTAGAAAACTGGAAAAGATTTTTAACCGAATCATCGCTATCGCGAGTATACGAGCACATTTTGGAGCACGATACGGCAATCATATCTGCGTATAGAAACGATATATTTGATAGAGAAAAATGCACAGATAATGCCATTGTTGCGGAAGAGGGCGACGAGAATATACTTCGCAGTCGCGATCTTAAGGCTACGTTATTAGCGAACGGCTACGGAGTGACCAAGGTTCGTGGAACCTACATCGAGGATTTTGACACTCTGCAAGCAGTGGAGGTGGGAGAGAACAGCTTATTTGTAGTTAATATTCGAGATGAGCCCAGTTTCTCCGAGGCAATCGTTGATCTCGGAGAAAAATTCTGTCAAGACTCTGTACTGTTGATCCCCCGCGGAGGACGAGATGCGTTTTTACGTGGGACCAACAACAGTGAATTTCCAGGATATCATAATGATATAACAGTTGGAAGCTTGAAGATGGGCCAAGAAGAAGAATTTATGACCCGAGTTGGCGGCCGCCCATTTACTTTTACTGAGAATTTAGAAACATATAAAGCTTTAACACGGAACGAGCGCTTAGCAGTTCGAAATCTAGCAAAGAAAATTTTCTAATAATTAATGATAGAGATTTCTCCTATTGCTATCAAACAAGGCACGCTCACACTTATTTTTTCTGTGTTGTTGGCACAAACTCATTGCGAGCCCCCGCGCCGAGAGATTTGTGAAGCCTTGGCAAGAGAAATAGACCATAGCTACACAGCGGATATAAATAAAAAAACTAGGATGGACATGTTGATGAGGTACGATGAGCTTGATTGCGGCCCACTAAAATGAGATAATTGTTTGACAACAGTCATTTAATGATTATAATTATAGTGTAGGCAGATCATTGCGACTGTCTATTACTTTGTACTAACATAGATAAAGGAGAAAAACATGACAAGTATAATTCGTAGAGGCGCTTTTCCTGCGCGCACAATTTCTAAGCGGGAACTCTTCAGTCCATTTGACGAGCTGATTAATTCTTTCTGGGGCGATATGTTCCCAGCCCTTCACAAAGAAGTCGGACAAGATTTCTTTCTTCAAGGAGGATACCCCAAAGTAAATGTTCTTACCTGGAATGATAAGATTGAGATTGAAGCAGCCATTCCAGGCTTATCTAAAGATAATGTGGACATCGAAATCAAAGATGGTATCTTGACCATCCGAGGGGACAGTAATCAGCGTTCTGACGTAGAGGATTCTCAGTATGCTCGACGAGAAGTGAAGCGTTCAGCTTTTGCGCGCTCGTTCCAGCTTGGTGATAATCTTGACCAAACAAATGTTACGGCAGCCTATGAAAATGGAATTTTGACTCTCACTATTCCAAAGATGCATCCAACTGTGGAAGAATCTGTGGTAAGAAAGATTGAAATCAGCTAATTAATTTGCTAATGAGTTAACCCCGCATTGCCGGGTGGATTTGATAGGTAGGTGGGACCTGTCGCCCCTCTCTTTTGGAGTTTCGCGACTATTTATATAGAGCACCCCTATGCGTAGATTCAAAATAAAAATTAAGCGGCGCCTAAAAGAAGTTCGGTCTCGCGAGACCAGAATTCTTCTCACCGAAATAACTTTTGCGTCTGCAGTTAATAATCTCGGCGCTAAAAAAATGCGAAAGGCCGTTCGTCGCTGGCACGACGAGCGCCCGCGATTCATGGTGACTGTGGCGGGAGGCCGGAGGTTGGATCAATTATCTCCCGAGGAAGAAGACGAATTCATACAGAACCGTCTGGGTCAGCTCAAAGGCTGGCTGCTCGATATTGTACCCGACGACTTAGAAGATAATCAGAAGGGCCTCGTCGTTACGTGGCTCGCTCGACTCGCCCGCGATCTAGAAACGGGATATATGAGCCAATTCTTAGAAGGCAACGCTCCTGGCCGCGACCCCTGGAGCGACTTTGAAATGTTTTTTCACTATCAACAATTTATGGGTGAGAAAGATTTAAATAAAATTGCGGACCTGGACGAACTGGCTCAAGTTGTCCGAGCAGCCCGCCCCCAAATTGAGAAACACCAAGAAGGAAAAGACTATGGGGACGTATCAAAAGGAACAGAAGTTTTCCGCGATGATGACGAGTGGTTTATCGCCGCACTCCACAACAAGGGTGCCGCGTGTTCTTTCGGCAAAGGCACAGATTGGTGTACCGCTGCTCCAGGACTAGATTATTTTGCTGATTATTATAAACCCGAGGATCCACTATTTTATTTTGAGGACCACGATCCATCGGTTGCTTATCCGCGCAACCGCCCACCGGAGGACCTTGAAACCGGGGACTCGCCGCGCTTCCAATTTCATTACGGCAGTCTACAGTTCATGACCGAGGATGACCAGCCAGTCTCCCAGCATATGCAAAAAATATTGCACGATGCTCTCATGCAAACGGAAGCTCCTCACAAATATCCTATTATCCAGAAGTACGACCGGAAAATGAAAATAGAACGCGAAGATACTTCTGCCGAAGACCTGCATGGGTTGATAGAGGATGACGCGACCCACTATGAAGAACTAGTAGATATTGCTAGGCACCCTAACATTTCGGATGAGTCTCTAAGAAAGTTGATGGCGGTGAGCGACCCCACAACTCCGGATTATGTTGGACGAACAGGACAGCACCGCCACGCTACTGCACTGAAACAAGGTGTTGCGAGGGGAGCCAACAGTCCCGAGCTGCTTGAAGATTTGTGGGAGATAACTAAATCCGGAGTCGCGCAGGCACTAGAGGATACAGAGAAGCGCTTGCGCGCGTCACCCCACGCCGAGGACCCGGAGTGGGTACCCAGCAAGCTGCCGCTCCAGCTAAGAGCGACCCGAGGCTTCTTTACAAACGTGTGGAAGCAGATAGTTTTTAATCCCAATGTCTCCAACGAGCTTATGAAAGAAATTGCGGAGTTCGACGGCGGCGCTTACTTGGACTCTTTTGTGAAAGAGAAGATACTTTCGCGAGAAGAGGGGCTTGTTGGAGACAAGGCATTAACCCCACTTCAGATTCGTAGTCGCGCCATCCGACGACTCTCCGACGAGCAGGGGCAGGCAGCAGCGATGCGTGGGCACGAAGAAATTTCCCGCGACATAGCTCGGGCTGACCGATCTGATGTTTTCTTTCAAGAATCAAAGATCTACGCCCGCTGGAAAAAAATCATAAATTAGTGTTGACAACGGAGCAAAACACTGCTATTCTATAGACATGATGTTGTTTAAAACAGGTGATTTGGTCCGCAAAAAGCACATGGAGTGGGACAGGCACACTCTGGGCCTCGTACTGGAACACAACGATGTCTTAGAAGGGCTCAACAGACTCAAGGTCTGTTTTCTTACTGATAGAAAAACTGAAATGGTTCTCGCGGACCATTATGAGGTTGTGAGTAAAAATATACAAAGATGAATTTTAAGGTTGGAGACATAGTGCAGCACAAGAAATTTAAGCTGTGCTTTCTAATACTAGAAGCAGAATATTGGGGGTACAAAATGGAAAACTTACGAGACAAAGAAAAAGAAAAATTCCCCCTCGAAGAAGCACACAAAGATTATAAACTAATAAGCGAGGCGTAATGTCAGACATGAATAAGTTTTTTTGCAGGTTCTGCGGTTGGCACAGTCACAAGCAGTGGCATAAGTGTCTGGCCTGCGGCTCCGGCGTCCCTCTCAAAGAGCGCAAGTAATGGTTGAATTTCTCTTGCTTGCAGCCGCCCTTTGGTTTTTTCACGCTCCCGTATGGGCATATGCTTTGCTTATAGCGATAAGCGTGAAGAAAGATAAATGAAAGTCGGTGACTTGGTAAAGTATCGGTCTCCTACGAAAGTCAACGAGGGAAAAGTTTTTCTGGTGTCGGAGATTTGGGGCAAGTGGATTAGATTGCTGGGACGGCATGGGCTCAAGAGCCCAGCTAAATTTGAGGTTATAAGTGAGCCATGAAGAGGCACAATGGGAAGAATTTATCCCCCTTGACGTAAAGCAGGGCGATCTGATTTGGATGGAGTGTTTGCCCGGCGGTCTATGTATTTTTCTTAACAAGCATCTTCACCCCAAACATTCCCACGATCTCCGCGCAAACTGTGAGTTCAGTGTATATCATCCCACTGGCGGCCGCATGAGAATACCAGATTATTATTTTATTTCTATTGACAAGGCCGGGGAGCTGGGGTATACTGTAAAGACAGATGAAGAAGAGGTCCCTAACGATTGGGACACCACACCCTACGGAGAACAAAAATGAAAGTTGGGGACGTCGTAAAACTTATTAACTCACCGTCAATGGACTGGATGGCAAACTATCTTGACAAGAAATTTGAGATTCAAGATTTTCTAGTTGATTGTCTCAAAATAAAAATGGTGGACGCCGACCCCGAATGGATTTGGTATGCCGCAAAAGATAATTTTGAGCTGGTCGAGGACGAAGAATGAAAGTCGGTGACTTGGTAAGATACATTGACGAAGCTCACGACAGGGAAGAACAGGGGATTATTGTGGATGGACCCAAGCACGCGCTTGGCCGTGATCCGCTCCCCTCTCAGTGGCAAGTGGTGTGGACCGTCGCTGGTACTAAAGGCTGGTGGAACGAAGGGTTTTTAGAGGTTATCAGTGAACTGGCGTGACCTAGTAGGTAAAAGTATTTTGTACGTCTGTGCCACCGTGGCGATGATGGCTTCAATTTCTAGCTGCCGCTTGAGTAACGAGACTATTCAAAATTGTCGCACGGCCTGCACCACTACATTTTCTCACATGAAAGAGGTCACACCGAAGAAGTGTGTGTGCGGTGAGGACCTAGAATCTGAATGGGTAATCCCCCGTTAAAACTAAAAAAAAGTTGACAGGAACGGTGTCCCGTGCTATTATAGGGACATGGCGTTGATTGAAAATGGACCCATAGCTCAACTGGCAGAGCACTGGACTTTTAATCCATTGGTTGTAGGTTCGAGTCCTACTGGGTTCACCAGTCAAATAATTCGAGGCGCGGTGGTGGAATCGGTATACACAGCAGACTCAAAATCTGCCGCCTATGAGGCTTGCGAGTTCGAGTCTCGCCCGCGCTACCAAATATAAGGAATGTAGAATGAGACAACATCACGGAATTAAAGTTGGCGATCTAGTAAAATTCAAGCATCAGATGTTTGAGGAGTACGGCGCGGTTCACCTTGTGACGAAGGCGTGGGTATCCAAGGACGGCGATGGACACGGCGGTCCTTCGGGGCATATTGTCCTTCACGGCGGAGTTGCCCAGCACCGTACTGCTAACTTTGTAGTGATTTCTAGGGGAAGAAAATGAGTGTAATGGGACCAGACGGAAAAATTGGAAAAGCTGGAGGCGGCTGGTGGTCGCCCTACGGTGACACCGACGAAGAAATCCAAGAGAATATGAAAACGGGCCAGATGCCGAACGCCCCCGACGCGCTGACAATCGGCCCAAATTACTTTTTCAGCCCCAGCACCATGCGCGTCTTCCATGGTTTTTTGGGAGACATTGGCGCTCTGGGAGGTCAGGCGAAAGAAGAATACGAGAAACGAAAAAAGAAGCGCAAGGGCCGAAGCAGGAGGCGGGGCCGATGAACCCGAGAGCCTATCTTAATTTAGAAAAAAACCATATAGAAACGCTGTTGCGTCTGCTGCGAGAAATTGCCTCAAGTCGTATACTGAATCCAACTGAACAATATATTCAAATGATTATAGAAGATACACTTGACAACATCGACACCGCGATGTAAAATAGTAAAAGAGTTAGACGATGCTTACGAACCTAAGAGTATACTCAGAAATGACTTACACCCCGGCACGGGGCAGTAACTCAGTAGGTCAGAGTAGCGTTCTTATAAAGCGCCGGTCGCGGGTTCAAGTCCCGCCTGCCCCACCAATATCATGTGAGCTTACCGATGAACAACTAGAAAATGTTATCGGCGGCGCTCAGAGCGACACATTTATTTTGTGGCGTATAAAAGTAATTAACGAGCGGGGGGCACTATGCCAATCAGACTGAACGAGAAGATAATTTGTGCAGACGGGTTTACTGTGTCGATACAGGCGAACGAAGGAGCGTATTGCACTCCAAGGAGGTGCAACGCCGAACGGTATACAGAAGTGGAGCTTGGCTATCCCTCTGAACCCGAAGAACTTATTATGAATTGGATGGAAGTTTATGGCGAAAACCCAGACCCACTCGATTCAGTTTATCCCTATGTTCCCGTGTCTGTAGTTATAAACGTAATTGCAAAGCACGGGGGAATTGTTTCTGGAGAAGTGCCAGCAGGCATTCCGAGACTGGAGGCCCTAGATGGAAGATTTAAAATTCCAATCGGGTGACCTCGTGAAGTTTTATCCTCACAAGCCTCCTGTTTCTGGTATACCGGAGATTGGTGTTGTGGTAGAAAGTAAGAAAATCACTCACGCCGACCGTGGATATATATACGAAGTTACGACAGTCCAGTTGGGAGAACAACAATTTTGTCTTCCGGCGTGCGACTTTAAATTAATACAGAGAGTGAAATGAAGAAGACTATTGTTTTGTTTTTATTTTTAGCCGGGTGTGCTCATGTACATCCTGCAACCTACACGGGAACGTGCCCGACAGATTTTCCGATTAAGGGGAACGCAGATTCCCTCGTCTATCATACGAGTGACTCCCCCTATTACATTCGCACGCGCGCAGAGATTTGTTTTGAAAATGAAGAAGCTGCCGAGCGAAATGGCTACCGACCCATCCGGGAAAAAAACTGGAAGATTTCTGTTGACTAAAGATATTTGCCGTGCTATAGTATAACCATGATGAAGATTGGCGATCTTGTGAAGTTGACAACGCCCGACAGCGACGACGGGAAGGTGGGGCTATTGCTCCACCAAATCCGTCCGAGGGACCGCGACGAAGTGACTGCATACGGAGTACAAATTCTTGGTGAAATAGAAGTGCGTGATTATCTTATATGGGAAGTGGGGATTGTAAAAAATGTTCAAGCCCGGTGATTTGGTAAAGTACGGTTTCTCCCTAGGCATCTTGCTGCGAAAGCTCCAGTGGGATGAATTTGAACAAGAAGATTACCTTAATTGGGACGGAGAGCCCGCGTGGTGGATTCAGTGGGCGGAAGAGAACACTCGCCGCTGGAATTACGAAGAAGAACTAACCCTAATATCGAAAGTAAACTAGAAATGGAAATTGGTGATAAGGTACAACATTTTAACACCGGGTCAGTTGGCACGGTTCTTGATAGCAGCTACGAGCTTGAAAGCCCTCGACGGCAGTTCCTCGTACAGTGGGAGGACGACTTGAGTTATAGTCGAGACTCCTGGGAGCAGTCCATTGATTTGTCTCCCATCCCACATGCTTCCAGCGCGGATATTTATTTTCAAATAAAAGATTGACTTTTTAGCCCTCCACTGCTATTATATAAGCATGGAACTTCGTAGACGACTACGACGATGCGCTAGCGACTTGCTTTGCACGGCTGTGGGGATTGTAATCCTTGCAGCGTTCAAGTACGAAGAAATTATTCATCGCGAGCGTAGATAGAGCATGAAGCCGGGTGATTTGGCACTGGTGGTACAGCCCGAGGAGTTGGCGCTTACGCCTCCTTATCTGGGGGAACTCTGTGTCGTTGTCACCAGAAAAGATGGGCCGATTGCCCCTCCCTGGTATGAAGTCTGCATCGCTGACAGTCAGACGGGGCAGCAGTACCTTAGACTGATGCGCGGCGACTACCTGGAATTACTCAATGCCTTGTGAGAACTGCCACAAGAAAGCAAAACGACAGTTCAAAATTATTGAACCGGGCGTCATTTATAGAATGAGCAACACCGACACCGAGGACGAGCGCATAGGAACTTTTTGCACCGCAGCTTGTGCAAAATCATTTGCAGCCTGGATGTACGGGCCGGGACTATCTAAAATGCCGAAGGGTTGGAAGGTCGAGGAAATTAAATGAAAATCGGTGACTTGGTAAAGTGGGACGGTTTGTACTCTCGAAACGAGGGCTGGGCGGGCGAACGCTCCGACACAGGAATCATTGTGGGTGGACCCCGCGACGGTTGCAGCGGAGACTCCCCCGCGACTTCTTATGCCGTTGCGTGGTTTGACGCACAAACAACATTCTGGCACCTCGATTTCAATTTGGAGCTACTCAGTGAAAATCGGTGACTTGGTACTCGACCCCTTTGGGGATACAGCAATACTCTTATCAGAGCCACGCCTTTCGGAAGATTGTATGCCCGGTGGTGAGTATTACCCCGACGCAACATATTATGAGGCCGTCGTATTCTTGACATCGTTTGGCTGCAAAGATGTTTGGATCACCGACGATGTGGAGGTTATAAGTGAAAATCGGTGATTTAGTAATGAAGCAGCGCAACAGTTCCTCACGCGATGATGCGGGCTTGGGACTTGTGATTGAGGTAGCGTTCAGCGCAGGCCGGCACACGCCCAGCGGTTACAAGATTCAGTGGTCAAATGATTACGGCACATTTTGGGCAAGCAAAGATCTGCTGGAGAGAGTAAGTGAAAATCGGTGACTTGGTAAAGGTAACCCCAGCCCCAAAGTGGGATATGAACCCCGAAGATCACACCCATATTGGTGTTGTAACTAAACTGGCTCATTCCTTCGACGGATACACAGAGCAGATT
>Ga0209434_1000211_pt1 | contig 30004 bp, 39 predicted proteins | sample ETNvirnome_2_300_FD_184068 | JGI IMG/M metagenome (GOLD analysis project Ga0209434, IMG submission 184068) | Marine viral communities from the Pacific Ocean - ETNP_2_300 (SPAdes) (version 2) | ecosystem: Environmental > Aquatic > Marine > Oceanic | place: Pacific Ocean | collected 2013-06-22 | reverse complement strand
CATTCTCCCAACCACCAAATCAATAGAACTATTACCCATAACACCCCTAGAACCGAATCCACCCGCCAAGCCACCAGGTCGATCAGTTCCGAGGACAATATAGGCGCCCCCCTTTTTGATGACGCGTTCATTTGGTGCCGCTTTAAAACTTAAACTAATGTCTGGACTGGAAACATGAAATATACCGCTCGGTGTCGGTATCTTATTAACAGGGCCTTCTCGGAGTGAATCCTCGAGCGATGGATGATTTTGGGGAGAGAGTGTCTTTTTTGGATTAAATAACTTTTTCTTGCTCATATCATTATCCCAAATTCAGCTGATTTTTTCCAAGTTATACTTAACATGGAGGGTCCAATTTCGAGTGGTTAACAACTAGGTTAATATAATCCGCCCTTGTGATTATTCCCGGGTTGTCTCCAATATAATTGTTGTAGTGATCAGAATAAGATCCTTGGCCAGCGGCGCGGCATGGAGATTTTCCCTTGCAGTTCTTCGTACGAGCATATAAATCAGCAAGATCAGTACTATCGCCCATGCCCACAGCGGCTGGCATAAAGACTGTCATCATCGCATCACCTTGACTTCTTGGACCTCCCTCGGGACCGTTCTTTTTGAAATATCGAGCTGTCAATTCTAATTGTTCTTCAAACGACATGTCATATAAGTCGCTGGGTTGTTTTCCTAAGCTTTTCGTCGTTGCCGGCATAAATTGAATTATACCCAGCGCGCAGTGTTTTAATTGATCCTCGTGAAGTGGGTGTCTTTCCGCGCACTTTTTATTAAACTGCTTAGTGTCGAAAGACTTATCAGTTTTGCCACCTTCGGCCGCCATAATATTCGTCAACCAGCCTGGATCAAAGTCGTTGCCAATTTTCTCGGCTGCGGCCACGACAGCTTTCGCCTTGTCTTTGTCTAGATTATATGTCGACGCGAGGTCTTCGGCCGATCTATGTTCAGTAAGTTTACATGAAACTGTTGTTGTGGCGCCACCCCTTGGTGCTATGGTTGCGTTTTGTTGGTTTCTTCTAAAAATTGCAAAAGGACTTTTACATTTTCGGGGCGTGGGTATATCCCCGTCAATGGCAGGCATATGCATTCCCACGTATACTCCAGTTTGTAAATTCCAAGTCTTCTCTTCGGGGCCCGTTGGGTGTAGCAGAACTTTCACAATATCTCCCTCGTTAGGTATATCTTGGACCGCGGTTTCTGCCGTAAACTCAGTATGCTTAGAAATAAGACGTCTCACAAACGCCGGTCGGTCGCTAAATGCCACATCGCAAGGATCATGGAGAAATCGATGTAGGAATCGTGGACCCACGATTCTTCCTCGAAAAGTTGTGATCACAGTCGTATCCGTATTATCGGATGGTTGTGTGCCTCCTACCAGAACTGAGGCGTCGCTGGGACTCCTAGGAATAGGTGTAGATAAAACTTTTGCATAAAAAGTGGGGCCGCCTCTCTTCCCGGTTTGATCTAGGCCCGCAGCGAGGCGGCTAAGACTTTCGAGGGTTAGGCGCCCGTTGCTGTCGGACAGAGGTATCAGTTTACTCATCTTTAACTTCCCCTTGGATCAAATCAAACAAATCATTCTTATCTTGTTCGGTAAGCCCTGCGTTTTGAGGTTGGCCTTTTTGTCTTAGGCCGATTAGTTTTACGAGTTGTTCATTGGATCTCTGCAACGTTTCTACATGTTTGGCAGCTACTGGGCTTAAATACTTGTTTTGGTCGGGCTCTCTAACGATTTGATTGGCAACCTCATTTAAAAACTCTCGAGCTAGTTTTCTATCACTACGAATATTACCAAGCGCTTCTTCAATCAAATTTTCCAAATTTTGGCTGCTCATATCGCTCCACCGTCCCAATCTTGTTTAAAGTTATGATACCTTTTTCTAAATTTCTTCAAAGAATTGACTATCTGTTTGGTGTTGAGGCCTGTAATTTCCCGAAGATATAAATAAATAGCCTTCTTATTAAAAATATCGATATCGTCCTTTGACTCAAAAAGGATGTTGATTGCTTTATATACTTTTAGATCATTCTCCTTCATTTGGGATGTGTCCCAAGATTTTAGTTCCGTGTAAAACTTCTTCCAAAACTCATCTTCTTCTCTATGTGTTAAATACGATTCTTCGGTTGAGAGATATTGCTCTTCATATCTCTTAGAAATATTATTTAAGTCTACTTCTCGTTTGTTTTGTTTCTGTTGTTTTTTTACTTTATGAATAAACCAATTCTTTGTGATTACCGAAAAATAAGAAAAAGCCGTAGAGCCTCTTTCTGGATCATATTTCCCCAGTATGGTCATCAACCATATCTTACATTCATCTCGGAGCGAATCGATGTTTGGCAAGCTAGTAAATTTATAAGTAAAAACTATCTTGTCTACCATTTCATTAAGCGCAGGGCCGATATAATTAATATAAAGTTCTGTTCTTTCTTTTATACAATCCGTTCTAGCGTATCTGACGATAGCGTTTTCATGTACGTGAGTAAAGTAATAGTTTTTTTTAGTTTTCTTCGACGCCGCTGTTTTCTTCAGCGGCGCTGTCTTCTGCATCGTCATCAAGTTGATTTCCTTTACGCTCCAACTCTTCTGCTTCAGTTAAAGAATAAATATATTCAAATGTCTCTAATTGTTCATTAAATGACACTGCATGCTCAAGAAGGTGCGATAGTGTTTCATCGCCATAAAACATTTCCAATTCATATACTGACTTTGTGTGATTAGCAAAAGAATTGATCATTTGTTGAAGATCTCCAAGTTCTTCGGATATTGATAGTAAGCGCACGATAGCACCTCTAACATAAACTACCAATCCTATATTTAAAAATATAGAAAATAATAATACACCACTTAATATTAATTCAAGACGCGTCATTAGATTTCTTTTTTGCCTCTTCTTTTTGTTGCTTTAACACTTTTCTATTTTCTTCAATATATTCTTTTGTCAGTTCGCCAATCTTTTTATTGGAAATGTCAATGGTTTGTTTTTTGATAGTGAGCGGCGTTGACAAAAGTTTCTGCATAGAGCCTGTCTGATTGCATTTTTCACAGTCAGAAAAAGCTTCTTCAAAGCTATGAAAAACTATTGTCACATCACCACATTCACTACATCCGTATTTATAACGGGGCATCACTCACCAGTTGCATCTGGTTGTGCGCATGATTCTTCTGGTTTAACATGTACAGTTGGTGGATTTGTAACCACCAGCCCCTCGTTGCCTTCTTCGAGTTTGAATCCTTGAAAGACAGGGACGATGTCCGATTGATGCATCAAGGACTCTTGAAGAGCCATCATGATAGCACCGATTGCTTGGTTAGATAATTGCATTTTTTTCTCCTTTTACCATTTAAAGTTGTTTTTATAATATTCGACTATTTTTTCAATTTCTTCATCGAACTTTTTTTGCGGTCTCCAACTTAAAGATCGCAATTTATCATCATTAAGAGCATATCTTACATCTTGGCCCTCGCGGTTGTAAGATAAGTCTAAGTATTTATTTAAACTTCTTTTCTCGCCAAAATAACATTCTATCACTTTTGCTACGGTGTCAATGTTTTTTTGTTCAAAACCACCCGCGACATTATAGATACCATTATTCATCCCGGCTTCTATCAATGTTACCACAGCAGACGCAGTATCAGCCGAATGAAGCCAGTTTCTTATTGGTTCGCCTTTATCGTGGAGTTTAATTTTTTTACCTCTCATCAAAAGCTTAACAGTAAGGGGAATGAGTTTCTCTGGGTATTGCCCTATTCCGTAATTATTCGTTGGTCTTAAAATGAGATATTTTAAATCGTAGGTTCTTGCCCAAGCCATTACCAACATGTCAGCGGCGGCCTTTGAAGCAGAATATGGATTGCTTGGTTTGAGGATGTCTGTCTCAATGTGCTCACCTTCGGTGATGTCACCATAGACCTCGTCGGTGCTAAAATGGAAGAACACAGGCCGGTCGCTTACGTTTGCTTGCTTTTGGCGTATTAAATCTAAGAGGTTTTTAACCCCCATGACATTGGATGTCATAAAGTCTGTACTATCAATGATACTATTGCCAACGTGAGATTCAGCAGCTATATTAATAACATAATCACAGTCTGGTAAGTATTTTAATGTCGCAATATCCTTTTCCACAAAGGTGAAATTAGGATAATGATAAAAATCTGTTAGAAACTCTTCGTTCGCTGCATATGTGCAGCAATCAATTCCATACACCTTCCAACCTTTCTTAAGACATTGACGTGTTACATGTGAACCTATAAGACCCAAACAACCTGTAATGGCGACTAATTTCATCTTTTGTTTTCCAACACCCTTGTGGTGGAGTAATCACCGACTCTTTCAAAAAATCTTACTTCGTTAACAAATTCTTGTCCAACTACCTCTTGGCCACGCCAGTCCGAACCGACAATCATTATATCCGGTGAAATACCTTTTATTGTTTGTCGTAATTCTTTCCGAGAATGAAACACCACTACCGTATCTACATACTTGATGCTCTCGAGAGCAAACTTTCGATCTAAGACATTGTTGTGTGGGCGCCCATATCCTTTGTCTCTTTTGACTTTTGCATCCGAATCAATCCCCACGATCAAATAATCTCCCAAAGCTTTGGCGTGCTTTAACATCTCAAAGTGGCCCCGATGCAAAACATCAAAACAACCGTTTGTCCAAACTTTAACCATTTATCACATTGACTCCTTTCTGTTGTACTACCTTGGTGGCACATTCGTTGGCAAAAACCATTGAATCATAAATGTTTTTATTTTTGACATAATTGTAAACCAGCCCAGCAAGAAATGAATCGCCGGCGCCCGATAAGTCTTTAATCTCCACTTTATTAACCGAGAAAATCTTATCGCGATATATACAACCTCTCGAACCAATAGTAATTATTGTTTTTTCCTTTATCCATTTTTTATCTTTAACCAAATGTTGTGTTCTATTATACTCGACTTCGTTGATTTTTATAAATTTAACACTTTTCGCCCAATCACCCAACAATTTCTTCGTATCTAAAAATACCGAATTGTGGTGTTCTGCGATATATTGAATATCACTTTCGGATAAAAATCCCTTATTATAATCTGATATCACTACCGCGTCATAACGCCCAAAGTCGATTAAGTGGAGATTAAGATTGTTAATCTTTTTTATCTTCTCTTCTCCGGAATCAATTCGGATGATCATATGATTGGTTTTTTCCTCAACGTAACGAGTTTTAGTGATCTCGTTTTGATTAGTCACTATATCACAATCAACCTTTAATGACAATAAATTCTCATATACATTACCAGCCATTCCCTTGTTTTCTTTTTTGATTCTCGGAATAAAAACAGGGACCGGCACAGAAGGACACATCCTGTCACACTCTCCATAAATATAAACGTCCTTACAACTATCGCCAATAACCAAAACTTTCATTCCCAACTAATTTCCCAGTCTTTAAAATCTGCTGCCAAACAATCAATCTTATAGTCTTTTCTACCGCCGGCAAGTTCTTGAATCTTGTTCTTTGCAGTATTTCGAATTCCATTCAAACCATGTGTTAGCTCAAGATCGTTACCATCCTTGATGCCCTTTCTATAGTTCGACTCGTTGTGCCAGATGTGTAGATTCATCTGCGATAACACCACGATAGCACGCACTGTGTCGGCCGTAATGTGCCCTTCCTGCTCGTCTAGGACGAGTTGGATGTCATGGCATATGTCGGCTATTTCCTGAGCGTATTCGGCCTTGTGGGCAGAAATAAAGACTTCTTTTAGTTGAGCGATAGATAGTCGATCAATCAACTCTGATAGCGTAGGTAGGTATTTTCTCTCGCTCATTAATCGCCTCTTATAATCCTATGTGAATCGCTATCAAAATGTTGTGTAGAAAACTCAAAGAGTTCTGTGTCTTGTAAAGCAATCATTCTATGTCGCAATCCCCGATAAACGTGAAAGTTATCGCCAGCTTCTAGAACGATTTCATTAGCTTCTTCTATATTGTCCTCATCTGAGTATTTAACTAAAAGTCTTCCGGATTGAACATAAAATACTTCGTCCTTAAGCTTATGAAAGTGCCAAGAACACTGTTTGTTTTTTTCAAAGAATAGAAGCTTTCCGCAATATTCTTCGTTATTTACAATCCATCGTTCCCATCCCCATCCTTTAGGGACATGTTTCATCGGTAAAGAAGTCTTCATCGTTTATTCCTTTATCATCAATATAATAATCGCCAGATGGTTTACCCATGATTAATTTATCATACATAACACCCCACTTTTTTAGTTGTCTTTCCGTGAATAAATAAAATTCACTATGACATTTAAACGTATTTCCCTCAAATCTACTCATCCCTCTTGCGGTATGAAGGATAATGGTATGTCCGGTTGTGGCTAATTTATTAACCTTTTTTATTCTCTCTTCGATGGGTTTCGCTTTTGCATAATTTCCATCCGTCAGTGTACATAATGTTCCATCGATATCGATAACGTAAGTCATATTCATATTATTTCACCGCTGTAAAAACCTTCTACCCGTTTTGACGTTATTTCTCCAATATTCTAATAAATCATCCATAGTTTTTTCAAATTTTATTTCAGGGTACCATCCGGTATGATTTTTAAATTTAGTAGTATCTGGTACTTGTAAATCGGCATCGATTGGACGTAATCTGGATTCATCTATAACGACTTTTATATCTTTTACGGTTGATTTTTCTAATAAATAATTAAGCATTTCTCTAACAGAACAAGTAAACGAACCCCCAATATTATAATACTCGCCCGATATTGGCCTAACCGTTACCAATAAATAATATGCTCTTACAGCATCTCTAACATCCGACCAAGTTCTTAATGAATCTAGATTTCCCACTTTTATAACGGGAGGAATAATACCTTCTTCAATCATTGCTATTTGCTTTGCAAATGTAGATTCAGCAAATACGTCTCCCCTTCTTGGCCCTGTATGCGTAAACATTCTGGTGGTCATGATCGTCATCCCATGGGCTTCAGCATAAAATCTCCCTATTAAATCGGTTCCCACTTTAGAAATAGCATATGGAGAAGCAGGATGAAAATTAACATCCTCATGAATAGGCAATAATTCTTTGGGAACCCTGCCAAACACTTCTGAGGAGGCACAAACGTGTATCACTGGATTTAAATTTAGCTTCTTGATTGCGTCAAGCACCTTTGCCGTACCCAGAATATTTGTCTCCAATGTTTCCAGCGGAGAATCAAAACTTGTCTTCGGATAACTTTGAGCGGCCAAATGAAAAACATAATCAGGTTTTGTTTTTTCTAAAACTGTCAATAGAGAGCTTAAATCATTAATATCACCATAAACCAATTCGACTCGGCCTTTAGTATTAATCATCTCCATTAGATGCTCAATATTGTCCATACGATCATTCCACCGCACTAATCCATATATTTTCCAATCAGTATTGGCCAACAAATAATCTGCCAGATGAGAGCCAACCATCCCGGTTATTCCGGTTATAAAGCAATTAGTAGACATAAACTCCCCTCTCGTCTCTCATAGAAAGAACTGGATTTTTAATCGGCCACCAGAAATCCCAAGATGGATCATTCCACTTGATCGTAAATTGTTGACCATCTACAAAATGAGTATTCTGCTTATAATAATACACTATTTCTTCATCTAAGGCAAGAATAGAATTCCCTAATCCCGGTGGGAGTAACAATTGACTTCTATTTTCCCCACTAAGAATAAACGACTGCCATTGTTTGTAGGTTGGAGAATTCTCTCTATTATCAGCTATAATAGCATACCCGGTTCCTTTAAGGACCATAACTAATTTCGTTGTCTCATAGTCACCATGAAGCCCCCTAAGAACGTTCTTTCTAGAAATTGAAATGTCGTCTTGAACAAAATCTACTTCATGAACATTTGAATTAAATTTATCACTGTCATATAACTCTATATATGAACCTCTGTGATCTTCAAATTTTTCTGGCGTTATCATCTTTACGCCATCTAAATTGGTATCTTTAACTATCATTTTTGCTCCTTGGTGAAATAATTGACTCTTTTTTTGTAGAGATTCCTGTTGCACAAGTACCATTCTAAAGTCTCACGGATGCCAACTTGAAGGCTAGTGGAACATTTGAAACCATAAGATTCTGCCCTGGTGGTGTCCATAAGCCGACACATATCGCCTTTTGGTTTTGTTATATCCCATTCAATATTCACTTCCAAATTATAATTATCCCTAATTGTTTCCGCGACTTCTTTGATAGTAACACCATCCCCGGAGCCCAAGTTAACTGGCTCAGTTACTCCATTTTCAACCAGATGTATCATACCATCTGCGCAGTCTCCAGCATAAATAAAATCTCTGGTCGGTGTGCCGTCCCCCCAACACACAAGGGGTGATTCTCCAGACACTATTCTATTAATTAAAGATGGAATAACCATTGCATTTTCGGGATCAAAATTATCCCACTTTCCATAAACATTAGCTGGCCTTACAATTGAAATATTATTTCTGCCATATTGAATCCTATATGCATCAGCTTGGAGTTCTCCTATCCTTTTAGCCCAGCCAGGGTGTTTATCGTTATCAGAAGGGAAAGTTTGCCAAACGTCGTCTTCCCTAAAGACCTCTGCTGGGTGGTATACTCCTACTGAGCTTGTATATAGGTACCATTTTACATCACAACGCATAGCGGCCTCCATCATGGCGGTGTTAAACATCAACATGGGCACCATAAAGCTTGCGGGCCGCTCCCGAGACATCTTTGGTGATCCCTTAATGCCGATTAAATTAAAAACATAATCTTGATTTTCACAAGCTTTCATACAATTGTCCAAAACGGTCAAATCTAATTTCATAAATTCAACCCCCTCTGGGAGTTTCTCCGGGCTGTCTAGAGAAACTACTGTTACAGTAGAACCCTTTTGCACAAGTTTATCAACCAGATATCTGCCGATCATTCCCGTACCACCTGTAACAAGAACCCTTTTGTCTCTTAAATCATTTTTCATTATACCATCCTAAAAATAGACGCTCTCGCCGCCATCAACAGCAATTGACGCACCACTAATTAAACTAGCGCACGAGGAACATAAAAATAAAACCAAATTTGCCACTTCCTCGGGTGTCCCCATCCTGCCTCTTGGAAACCTTTCCCGCACAAGCTCCTCAAACCCACGAGGATCCTTTTTTCTCATATCCTCCCAGCCAGTGTCTGGGATCCATATGCCGCCTGGGGCAACACTATTAAAAGTAATGTTAGAAGATGCATACTGCCTGTTAGTTGCTAAATTTTTCATTAACGTAGTTTGTGCCGTTTTGGCAATATTGAACCATGGTCGGCCACCGGCTTGTCTCCCGTATATTGATGTTATTGTTACAACCCTTCCCCAGTTGTTTTCAAGCATATGGGGCAAAAACATTTTTGTATATCTCATTGCTGCTGTCAAATTCTTGTTATAAACCTCCTCCCACACAACATCGTCCGTTTCTAGCAAATTTTCTTTCCCCCAGCGTCCACCTCCACCAATATTATTTACAACAATATCAACGCCGCCCCATTTATCTTTAATCTGTCCCCGCACACGCGAATAAGATTTTGGATCCAAGACATCCGCCACTAACGCTATGCTGTCCGTCCCCGTAGAGCCTAACGCTCGCTGCGTCTCTTGAACCCTAGCTTCCGTGCGGCTAAAAACTGCCACGTCGCATCCCTCAGAAGCGAGTCCTAAGGCAATAGCTTTTCCAATGCCATGAGTCCCTCCCGTGACTAGAGCCTTCTTACCTTTTAAGTCTAAATTCATGCTTTCCCCAAAAAATTCTCTATCTTCTTACAAACACTTCCCTCATCAATTAAATATTTTTGATGGAGCATTTCTCTGGTGCCGTAGTGAAAGCAAGGCTTATCCTCTACAGCAATTGGTAAAAAAGAACAATTAATTCGATTTTTCGCCAATAAAGAACCCACCTTTTCCCCCAGGCCGCCTGGGTATGTCCCTTCTTCGAGCGTTATGACAGTTTCGACACCTTCGAGTATTTCAACAAGCCTTCTTTCATTTAATGGCTTAATCCTGTAAACATCAACAACACCGATATCTTGGAACTTTTTAGCCACCGCCAGAGCCGTATGTGTCATAAAACCAGTTGAAATTATATAAGCTCTGCTCGAATGAGAGAGCTTAGATACTCCTTGAGAAAAATCTTCCCCATAATCATATATCTTTTTCTTTTTTCCCTTTTCTATCCTAAAGTATTTTGGCCCTTCCGAACTATATGCCATCTCTGCTAACTTTCTAGAATTAACCTCGTCCGTCACATTATACACGCTTAGGCCCGGCAATACTGACATAACTTGCATATCCTGCATGCCTTGGTGTGTCGGGCCATCTGTACTATAGGTAAAGCCAGCGCCCACACCTATCAAATTAACGTTTAGGTTCATCCCACATAAATCTATATTCACCTGTTCTAGGCTCCTCATTGTAATAAAATTGTTAATACTATAAGCGTACACAGTCTTCCCGCAGTGAGCTAGGCCAGCAGCCACACTTAACATATTTTGTTCGGCAATGCCTACATTCAAAAATTGTTTTGGAAACTCTTTCTCTATTTGGGTAAGACCAAAAGCTCCATGATCTGCTGTAAGTACCATTACATTTTTGTCTCTCCGAACGACATCGTAAACTCCATTAAAAAAAGCATCTCGCATGTCAATTGACATACTTTTCCTCAATTAATTCTAAATGTGCCAATCTAAATATTTCGTCGTCAACCCCGCCATGATGCCACTTATGGTTGTTTTCCATAAAAGAAACACCCTTTCCTTTAATAGTATTAGCTATGATCACAGTTGGTTGACCTATATTATCTTGCTGTATGTTCTCAAAGCAATCTAAAATTTGCTGTATGTCGTGGCCGTCGATCTCTAAAACATTCCAACCAAATGCTCTCCATTTATCACCAAAAGGGTCTAGCCTATTAATATCCTCAGTGCTTCCGTGAATACACAAGCCATTCCTATCAACAACAGCAACGAGGTTATTCAAACCCAAATGTGAAGAAAGCATAGCAGCTTCCCAAATTGTCCCCTCATGGCATTCGCCATCCCCTAGCAGGACATAACTTCTATAATTAAGATTGTCCAGCTTCGCGGCCAGTGCGAAGCCACATGCGACCCCCAATCCATGCCCCAATGACCCAGAATCAAACTCTATACCAGGAATATTGTGATCGGGGTGTTCCCCAAGAATACCACCGTTATTCATGCGGTACAATTCCTCTTTACCAAAAAATCCCAAATCCTGCAATATGACGTATTGGGCGATTGCAGAATGCCCCTTGGAAAGAATAAAACGATGTCTATCAGGCCCAAAGTTATCCTTAGAAATATTTAATATACCAGCGTAATAAAGCACAGTTAAGATATCAATGCAAGAATACGCGCCGCCTATATGTCCCTTTCCAGCTTTGTGGATAGCTTTTAATATTTCAACCCTAAACCGACGACTCTTATCTCGCAAGGAATCAACTGTGGGCTTCACGCTGGTCTCCACGAGATTAGAGTGTACCCCTCCATAAATTTACTCCCAAACCAAGTTCTTCTACATTTAAAGTCCTTAATCTTTCCTTCATCTTGCAGTTTTTCTAGATAAGAAGTCAAACCAACGGTATAACCCCTCTTAAGATGAAATTTTATTTGCAGATAATCTAATAGATTAGTGTCGTCATAGACCTCAACAACAGGTTCCAAATGAAAACAAATTTTTGGTTTCTTAAGAACTGCAAAATTTATAAAATTTTGCACATTACCAGCCAACTGTTCAATCGAGCCATGAGTGAACATGCAACTATTCTCCTTAATTTCATAGGCATAGTCAGGGTGGAGCATGTTGAACAACTCTGCTTTTATATTTAAATCAAAATGACTGCCGACTTCGTTAACCAATTCTACCGAAGAGTTTACAAAATCACTACCATAAAGATTTAGCTCTGGTTTAATCGCTGCGAGATTCAAAAGATTAAAGCCACTTCCGCATCCAAACTCATAAACGTTCTCTATGTCGTCAGTAATAAAATTATCATATACATAGTATTGTAGCAATTTAGCGTAATCTCTTTCAAAAAAAGGGTTGGAGGGTCTAACAAAATGGCCCCCAAGTCTAATGATGTTTCCCGGCCTTATAAATTTAGGAGTAATCGCAGATTTGTTTTGTGTTTCGCGAAAAGTTAGTAAGTTTTCCGACCAACCATTATGCCAAACATCAGTTCTTTCAGGGGATCCGACCACCTGCTTATCCGACCCTATCCGTTTTAGGATACCTAAGATTAATTCTTCCTCCTCTTCCCTCTGCACTAGCTCGTAGCTCATGTCCAAAGAATCATATAATTTATCAAAAGAGCTACCCAGTTTTTCGACACTAGTTCCGAAAAAATCCGCTATCTCTCGTTTAGATAAAATCTTCATTTACTTTTCTGCCCCTTTACTGGTTGTAATACTCGCCATATTCAATAATAAGTGTAGATTTGCTGTCTTCCCTGGTCAGCGCTTTTTGATATGCGGGGAAGATATCTTCCTTATCCTCCAGTAGAACCACGTCCACATTATCTAGGAGATGTCTAAAAGCTTCAGTATGGTCCTGGGTATGTTGCAAGCCTCCGTTTAAAGGAACTTTAGCCCCTATCGACGTTCTAACAATGACTCGGGGTTTGTAAACTCCCCGAGTCATTTCTTCCATTTTGTCAAGGTGGTTCACTAATTGGTTTACCGCCAATAACAAGAAATCAAACCTGGGGTAACAGGTGACTGGGATAAACCCCTCCATGGCCAGTCCAATAGACAGGCCCATCTGTGTTTCTTCGAAGACTGGGGTTTCCATTTTCCTATCGTCCGAGACGGTTTTCAGGGTATTGTAGATAGAATTTCCACTATATTTAACAGACTGTCCAATAAAAAGTGTTCGCGGATCCTCAGCCAAATACTCCATTGATTTAATCAAATGATCTATATACTTCATGCTAACTCCTTAAAATAAAATCCACTGGCCGGTTCCATGATGGGGGTAGCCTCTTTCGTAAAAATAATAAAACACATCCTTGGGGATTGTGCTTTTCCTATTATTCCATGTCTCGCTGGTTGGGGTGTTTGTGCTCATATCGTTGTCCTCCACAACAAATTCTAATGGTAAATCGTGGGTTCGTGAATACTTGTAAGCCTCATGAAAAACACCAGTTTCTGCTGTCATGTCCCCGACAAAACACCAAGATTTGCGCCCGTCTCCTTTCATCTTCAGCGCCTTCGCAGCACCCAATGCAATAGGTATAACCCCTCCGACAATAGATGAGGTATAAAGCTTTGGTTTGTCACAATAAACACTCATGCTTTTGCCCGCAGTGATCAATTCGTATAAATGATCCTCTGGTACGCCGTGCAGTAAAGAATGATAATGATTTCTCCATGAACTAAATACCCAATCCTCTGGATGGACGTACTTAAAAATTTCAAGTAACTGTTCCTCATTGCCCTTAGACATGTGGACTGGGCCTGGGATTGTGGCCTTCTCGTACTCTTCCTTTACTTTCAATTCAAAGTTAATCAAATCTTCTTTAGTCAAGGTAACTTCACGTACCTCATTGTTTTTAAATTTTTCAGGAATATACAAATTCATCCTCTCTCTTGTACCTTATCTTTGTACCATTCAATTGTTTTTTTCACTCCTTCATCAATCGACGTTGTTGGCGACCACCCTAACTGCCGTTGTGCTTTACTTGATAGAAGCGCCAATTTGGTATTAATGCTTGGCTTTGTTAAATCGTGTTTGACAGATAAATTTTTACCAGAAATTGTAATAATTTTTTGTACAATATCCTTCACAGAAATTGATCTCTCACACCCCACATTGTAGAGTTCATAATTTGCTTTTTGATTATCAATTGCTTTGTGGATAAAATCCACTACATCATCTACATAAAGTAAGTCTCTTTCTGTGGTCCCGTCTCCCCAGACTACTATTTCATCACCCTCATTAGCCGTCATAACTTTTGTTATAGTTGCGCCGAACATGTGCGACTTTTCTAAATCATATTTATCGTAGGGGCCATAGGTGTTACTGTGTCTTATTACTGTGTGCTTCGTCCTTCCCAGGCCAGCATAGAACTCGCACATTTTTTCAATATAAACTTTTGTCCAACCCACACCAAAATATTTATCAAATATCCCCTCGTCTAAATAAAAGTCTTCTTCCGTTACCGGAGACCTGTCGGGATTGTACATTACACCACAACTTAAAAACAAAAAATGACCAACCTTGTTGTTATAACATTCTTGTAAAATTAAGGAATTCATTACGGCGTTATCAGTTACATGAAGATATGGTTTTTCCAAAATATCTTTTGAACCAGAGGTAGTCGCCGCTGCTTGCACTACTATGTCGAAGGATTCCCTACTGAAGAGTTCTGCCACGTCTACAGCCGAGGTGAGATCGACATTATAGAATCTCTCCTCAGGCCAATTCGGCAATATTCTCGTCTTACCGGTGGCGTAGACATCGTAGCCCCCTTGGGCAGAAAAATACTCTGCTATGTTTCTGCCCATAAAACCAGTAGCACCACAAACCAAAATGTTTTTTCTACTCATCTTCATTCCAACTTATTTCCCAATCTTTAAATTCTGCCGCGAGGCAATCAATTTTATAATCCTTTCGTCCACCGTCTAATTCTTGAATTTTGTTTTTAGCAGTGTTTCGAATGCCATTTAATCCATGTGTAAGTTCTAGATTGTTTCCATCTTTAATTCCTTTACGATAATTTGACTCGTTATGCCAGATATGTAAATTCATTTGCGATAGAACAACAATAGCTCTTATTGTATCACTATCGATTATAGCTTCTTTTTCCTTAAGTGTCAAGTCAATATCATGAAGAATATCGGAAATTTCTTTAGCATATTCATTTTTATATTGAGGAATAAACACCTCTTTCAATTGCACAATCGACAATCTATCAATAAGTTCCGACAATGTGGGAAAATATTTTCGATTTGTCATATGCATTCCTTTTTTATTTGATCGATGAAATGGTGAGTGGTATATGTGTTAATTGCTTTCTTATACGCATTTTCTGTTATGTGTTCATATTTGTGCCAATTAATTTTTACATCTTCCAGAATATATTGCAGATCTTTTTTATCCTCATAATAAATGAACTCCCGACCGGGTTCAAAAAAATCTTCTATAATATTCCACGGATCCTTTCTCACAACCATTAAACACTTATTTACTGCTGTTTCTATTGGTCTAGTTTTGAGATTGGGCAGAATATACTGATCAGTATGAAAAAACGCCTTATTTTTATCCCACTGATCGTGTTGTTTTATATTGTGAATTATTTTATCATCGATATACAGAAGATTACTTATAACATTAACCTTTGTCATTCTAAGTAACTTCCACATCGATGGCCTATGAAGATTGTGACCAGTTATCAATGATACATAATCTTGAATAGGAGGAGGATTCTTATTCGGACGATCGGGGAACCACAAATTCCAATCAACTGGCGTCGTACCTAAATAATTATATTTAAAATTTTTAATTGAATCTAAAATTTCTATATGGTCTGTGCCGTGTATGCCACCCCAATATAAAGCATCATATATTTTTTCCTCTCTTTCACCAACAACATCGTTTAGATTAAAAGGAATAAAAATTTGTTCAAACCTTTCGCTGTCCTCCAAAAAATTAACCCAATTAGCTGTGTAAGGGCAAGGAGTAAAAACTTTATTAAATATTTTATGGGAATCAACCGATAAAGAAATCAAGCGCTCATCGCGAGTCTGTAATACGCATGGGTGTTCAGAATTCCAATATAGCCTATTTTGATATTTTCCTATTTCTCTTTGATAGTGATCAAAATTTTCCATAAATGTCCATCCAAAAAATATGGCATTTTTGTCATCATTGTTAGAAAAATTACTAAACTTCCAATAATGGTTGATTGCGTCCGAATAAGTAGAGTTCCAGTTTTCATATATTTTCATTTTTTTCTCCTACTTGCTCCAAAATCCACTCATACGTTTTTCCCATCCCTAAGCGTAGAGGTTGAGAAACTTCCCAACCAACTTCTTCTCTGAAAAGATTATTATCAGAATTTCTACCGTGAACACCAAGAGGTCCGTCAATATTTTTAATTCCTAGATTCTTGCCTGAAATATCAATGGCCATCTGAGCGAAATTTTGAATCGTAATCATTTCTTCAGAACCAATATTTACCGGACCCTCAAAATCTGATTCCATAAATCTACGAGTAGCCTCAATACATTCATCGATGTAAAGAAAAGACCGTGTTCTCGTTCCATCTCCCCACACTTCAATTGAAGTTCCATCTTCAGCTTGAGCAGCTTTACGACAGAACGCAGCAGGAGCCTTCTCTCTACCCCCTTCCCAAGTCCCTTCTGGGCCGTAAATATTATGATACCTCGCCACCCTAACATCCAATCCATAGTTTCTGGAGAATGCAAAATAAAGCCTTTCGCTAAACAGCTTTTCCCACCCATATTCGCTATCAGGAGCAGCGGGATATGCACTATCCTCGGAACATTTAGGATTATCTGGATCCATCTGATTGTATTCAGGATACATACAAGCCGAAGAAGAGTAAAATACCTTTTTCACTCCCCTCTCGGCTGCAAGGTGAACAATATTAAGATTAATTTGAGCAGAATTATGCATAATGTCAGCATCATGGACACCAATAAAAATAAATCCTGCACCACCCATATCGGCTGCAAATTGATAGATTTCATCAATGTCTTCCGTCACAACTGCATCGCACACACTCGGATCTCTCAAGTCTCCTACTACGAACTCATCTGCAACGGCATGTGCATCAAAAAAATCATGTTCCTTAATATCAACCCCTCGAACCCAATATCCTTCGGACTTCAAACGCTTCATCATGGCACCTCCGATAAAGCCACCCGCGCCGCAAACTAATGCTTTTTTCATTTATTACTTCCTTTTCTAACAATACCCCATAGATCTAATATTTTTTTATTTTCATAATCTAGATTAGAGAAATCTTTATCTGGGTGCATGATAACGACAATATCGCTATTATTTATGCACTCTTGTGAATTGACACATATGGTAGTATTGAGTTCTAGATTTTTATGAGTTTCCTCTAATTTATCGTATGTATAAACTTTTTTATGCTGTTTTAATAAGGCCTCAATCAAAATTTTTGATGGAGACCCAATTGTAACTGGTGATGTAGGTTTGAAGGAGACTCCAAGTACTCCTACTTTGTTGTAATCTGAACATTTTTCTAGAATATAATTCTGCAATTGTTCGTTAACTTCTTCTGCAAAAATTAAGTTCTTTGCTACCAATCCTCGATCTTTTGCAAACTTTATGAAGGCCATGGCATCTCGAGGGAAACACGTTCCTCCGTACGGAGTACCGCTTTTGAAAAAATGTGTAGATATCCTTTTATCTATACCGATCACACTACAAAGCTTGTGAACGTCAACATTTTCCATCTCATCGCACATCATGCCCAAGAAGTTTGCAAAAGTTATCTTGTTAACTATAAAAGCATTTAAACTTACTTTTGCTACTTCCGTCTCTTCTATGGTCATCTTAAATTGTTCGCAATTATTTAAATGAATTCCATTAAAAATATTCTTTGTTATTTCGAAATCTTTATTGTTGTTAGCACCAATAACAAAGAATTCGGGATTTCTGAAATCTTCTATAACACTTCCTAGTTTAACAAAGTCTGGAACATAAGAAAAGCCAAAACCCACACCACATTTTCTTCCTGAAATTTTCTCTACAAGAGGAATCAATTCCTGAATAATTGTGCCCGGAAGAACAGTCGAAGATAAAACAATTGTATAATATTCTTTTTCAGAATTTTTTAAGTTTATTGCAATATCACTAACTGCTGATTGTACAAATGCAGAAGAATATCCATCGGCGCCTAATTGAGTGTTTACTAATATTACTGCTGCTTCTGTAGATTTAATTGCTTTTTTATAAGAGTCCGTAAATCCAACAATGTTATCTTTTACTTCTTTTAATATTTCCTCTAATCCAGTTTCATAAAAAGGCAACTCTCCTTCCTCTAACTGACTTAAAACATATTCATTTTTATCTAAGCATAGGATTTTATTATTTTGAGCCAATATACATGCCAATGGTAAGCCTAGTTTTCCAAGCCCAATAAAAGCAACATTCATTCTATATTCTCCAATACTTCAATTATTTTTTGTGCGACCGGGAGCGACCCAACAGTTATTCTAATACAATTATCTAAATTTTTAAAAGAACTTCGATCTCTAATAGAGATATTATTATCAATCATTTTTTTTATTACTTTTTGTGCATCATTTGTTTTAACTAAAATAAAATTTGAATGACTTTTGTTGCAACTTAAATATTTAGAATTATTAATATAATCTTCTAAAAGTTTTCTTGATTTTTTCGTTTCTGATACGCATTTTTCTAAATATTCTAGATCCTGCAGACACGCAATTGCAGCGTTTTGAGCGACTGCGTTAACACTTTTGACATTTCTAACTTTATTTAAAAATTCTATTTTTGTTTTTGGCGCTAAAACGTAGCCAATTCTAAGAGAAGCCAAGCCAAAAGCTTTTGAAAAAGTTCTTGTTATCATTATATTATCGTATTTCAATACTAGTTCGCAACATGAATGTTTAGAAAATTCATAATAAGCTTCATCAATAATAAATAAAGTTTTAGGATTGTTGGATATAACTTTTTCAATTATATCTTTTTTAATAATATGCCCTGTCGGATTATTGGGATTGACCAAATATACTATATCATAATCTTTAAAAATTTTAAAGTTATATATATGTTTTCCCATGGGATCGATAATTTCTTCTTTATGATGTTTATCGGTTGATAATGTAATAAAAGTATCTACTTGAGTATAAGAAGGAGTATAAGTTATGACGCGTGTATCTTGGTCGGCAAAAGAAAAAAATATATCTTTTAAAGCATCATCAGAGCCATTATAGATTGTAATATTTTTATTACTTAAATTTGTGTAGTTGCACAATAAGCTTATAAGCTTATCATTGTTGTTACATGGATATTTTTGAAGATTATCATCTAAAAGAAAATTTTGTATACTTTCTTTTACTTTGGGTGATGGAGGAAATTGTGATTCATTCCAGTCACAATATGACCAGTTTTTAGAATCAAAACTTCTTTTGCTGGGGATATATGGTTCTAAATTAGATATTCTCTTAACCACACTCATTAAAAATACACCTTATCTTTCCTGTTTTTTTGCTTCGCTCAATATGATCTTTTACAAAAATATTGATTTTTAAATTACCTAAGCGTTGATGTAGACCTTTCTTAATTTCATCAATAGTTTCACTAGAAAAAGATTCATTTGGTACTAAATAAAAATCTATAGTCTTCCGATCAACTTGTCTAATTTGAAACATTTTGACACCATCTATTTTGTACATCATGGTATAGAAATTAACTCCTGGGAGTTTGCAACCGTTATCAGATATTAAAATATCATCACATCTACCGTTGATATCTGCAATTCTAAATGAAGTTTTTTTGTGGGTATTTAATACCGCCGTATCATTTGTTTTATATCTAATAAATGGCATATAATGATTAATAAATCCAGTGCCAACAATAACTTTTTGATCATCTTCTTCAATAAACTCTGTTATGCCATATTCTAAATTTTCATAATAATGATCGCTATTGGACGTTTGATGATGAAAGCTGACCTTTTCTTGCATTCCATAATGACTTTTCGGTGATATACCGAATACATTTTCTATTTTAATTTTCCATTCAGTTAGCATTTTTTCAGATGCAGTGTGAATGGCTTTAATGTTGTTAAGCCGAAGACCAGATTCTTCACACAAACATGCTAATATATGGATGCTCGACGGATATCCAACCAAAGTATGATATTCTTTTGCATTAACTTCATCAATATAAGATTTTACACTTTCTATATTAAGATGATAAGCTGACATATATAATCTTCTTAATTCGTAGTCATAATACCACAGTTTTTGTCCATTTTTTGGAACGAATCTTCTTAGCCAAACACTGGGTTTATCATACATGGTGGCGCCATGGTCTTTAAAAGCTCTTAATACAAAAGCGGCTTCTTTTTTATAAACATCGTCAGTTCCAAGAAAAATTAATTTTTTGCCCGTTGAACCGCTCGTTCTAAACTCTACTGGCCTTATATGTTTCATATTTTGTGCAATTAAGTCATCAAAATTATTCATAATAATATCTTTGGTTAAAAAAGGTAATAAAGATATATCCTCTACTGATTTAAATGAATCAATAGTTAATTGCCTATCAATCATAATTTTTCTATAATATGGTACGTTTTTATATACATGTTCCATAAGTTCTAGAAATTTAATATATTGATAGTCTTGTAATTCTTGATAAGTTAGTGACCTAGATAAGCAAAGTTCTTGAAATGTTTTTTGAAAAACTTTACCATACCTTCTTTCAAATGGTATGGAGCTATAATAAATTCTCTTGATACATGAAGGATATTTTTTTATTATTTTATTAATACTCCCCATTATCAAAAAAATCCTTATCATTTATTGCTTTGTCATCAATATAATAATCACTAACCAGCTTTACTCCAACTCTTAATTGATGAAATTTCAAGCCCCATGAAATTAGCTGATTATGTGTCTCAATATACCAATTATTTTTAGAGCTAGACCCTCTGGCTGTTTCAATATGGATCGTATTTCCTTTTTCAAATAAATCATTTACTTTTGCTATTCTTTCTTTGAAAGGCATCGCATTAAAATAATCCCAATCTCCATTTTTCTTTTTTAAGGTTTCGCAAAGAGTATGGTCTAGATCAAATACATAAGTTTTAGTTTTCATATATTACTCAATAATCGTCCAATTTTCTGGAAATGTTCCATTAGAAATTCTTTCGTCGCTTTTTTCTTTTGGCATTTCAAAAAAATAATGCTCTGGCGCAGTAACGATTTTGTCTTTATTATCATTTAAAAAAGATGCCCACCAGCCAAAACTAGTTTGATGACAAGAAATATTATGATCACAAGACATTATTAGTGAAAAATCCTGCATTGGATCATTTGAATCAGATATTATAAAACGATCATCATTGAAAACTTTTTTAATGTAAGCAATATCGCTTGAATCATCTGTGCTTCGGTTACCACCAGAAAAAACTAAATATTTAACTTTCCTGTTTTCAAATAAAGACATTGCTTTATTTAAGTAATTTCCATATATTGTATTGTCATCAAATATATTATTCGGTCCGTAAACTTGATCTGGATGAATTCCTGTTGCTGCGAACATCACAGTCATTAGATCACCTCTTCTTATGTGAATGCTCACTATTTCGTGGCCATCTTTCTTATATGAAATAATTTTTTTCTTTGCATGAGATAAAAACTCATCTTTAGGACTTAATTCTTGACGAATTAAGTCTTCACAATGTTCAAAATATTTAATAAATTGAAAAAAACCATGGATATTTGAATTTTTAGGAATTGAAAAAAAATCTTTATAAAACCTATTTGGATCTGGTTCATTAATAGTTCTTTCTAAACCAAACAATTCCGAATAATCGAAAAATTCTGCCTTAATATTAAAGTTGCTAAGCAAGCATTTCTGTCCATGCCAAAGGAAATTATTAAAATTTGGTATCTTGCAATTTGTGCCAATTTTTTCACTTATGCCTCGCAGTGCTGCATATTGATATAATTGATTTCCCAGCCGGCCATGCAATCCCAATTGCTTAAATGTAATCATTGGGGCCTCAAAATATATAAGGGTTGATATGGAGTTCCGTTTAGTCCATTAACATTATTTGCAAATGAATCATCATAAAACCCAAATTGATCGACAATTTCCCAATTATCTAAAAGCTTTTCTATTCTATTTTTTCCATAAACTCGGTGAGTATTAAAAACAAGCTTATCAAATCCAATCGGAACAGCAAGGTAAAGTAAGCCGTCTTTACGCAATAAGTCCTTTGTTTTTTTCATTGCTTCTAAATCCCCATTCGGGTTTAGCGGATCCCCATATCTTCCTAAACCATCATGTTCATATGAAGAGATAGAAAAACAAACATCAAATTTCTGGTTGCCTACCTCTTGCGGCTGCTTGTATGTTATATTTTCATGAAAAGTTTCTCTTTTGGAATATTCAATAACAGTACAATCTTTAACACCGTATGAAATAGCTATGGCTTCGTACCAAGGATGAGTCGAGCCCACTATACAAATGTTTTTATCCGCTACGGGATATTTTTCTAATGATTCATACAACCATGTATCTGTTGGTCCATAATAATTTTGTTCTCTCTTTTTAATTTTTTGTATGGACTCATCAAATATTTCCTTTGTAAAATTATCATTAATCATCTTCTGCGTTTCATCGCTACAATCATTAGCATATTTATATTCAAGAATCACTTTACCGTTCATTGTATATTCTTGAAAGAATTCGCCAGGTATACCTTTGGGTGCCTCTATCATTTTTTAAAAATCTCAAATTCTCTTAAATCTCGATAGGGCGGATTTTCTGGTATGTCCTCGTTGTGTCGAGGATAGTTTTGCATCAGCATCAAACCGCGCGCCGCTTGCTCGGGAGTCATATAAGCATTCCAGCCATTAAAATTAATGTCATCATCATGATATTTTACTTCTGATCTGCCTTCGTAGCGCCCTTTTCTAAACCACTCATAAGCTTTAAAATTATCGATCAAAATCATGCCACCTTTTCCTATCTTCAAATGTTTTTTAATATGAAAAGAAAGACACATATGGCTTCCAGGGATATACATTCCCGAAGTAAAGCGCTTTGCGGCATCGTATATTGGATATGGTTTGAGTTGATATATACCTTTCCACTTAATATCTTCAAATCTTACCACGCCGCCAGCATGAATTATAGATTGTGGTACTGATAAATATGTTTGTGCTGGTATTGTCACTTCTTCTACTCGCAGATATTCACAGCAAAGTAACAAAGCATCAGTGCAACTATCGGTAGCAACAGCATAGGGGGCTCCCGTATAGTGAGCTATCTCTTCTTCAAACATCTTGACGATTTTATATGGGTTATGAAGCATTACTTGCTCTTATTTTAAAACATTCTTGTGTAATCTCACAATACGGCGCGCCCGAAAATGTATAATTAAAGTTTACCACATCATCATAATAATAATCAAATACTGCATAAATGGAATCAAGATCTTTATACATTTGAGTGTATCGTTGTTTACTGTTACTGGAAACGTTACAACGGTATTTTGATCCTTCAAATGCTTCGTAAGGACCGTATTTATAGACACTCACAACCATTTCCTTAGCATGTTGTATTTCAGGTTTTTCCCACAATATTCCTCTAATTTTTTCAACGTCTGACTGAATTGTTTCAAACTTTCCAATATAATTCATAGCTAAAATCGCACCGTCACTATCGGGATATTCCCCATGCCCCTTGAGGGGCGCGCGCCGGCCGCGGTCGGCGAATTTAAAAGATTTTATAAATGAATCATGACGCATTTTATCACAAACGTTTCCAATAGATAGATATTGAGTTTGAGTGAGATTCAATCCGGTGATCGCAGAGACATCGAAAATACTTCCTTTTTTATTTTTTATTTCACTTATTAAATCATTGAACGTTCCCAATCCTCCATAGTCATTTTTATGATAATGATATAAAGATGTTATTCTATCCCAAGGATTTCTTACAAAAGAGAACTTGAATGCTTGTACAAATGGATGTTTTTCATTCTCATTCATTTTGTGAATAATATTATTTATTTTTTCGCATTGAGTTATTTGAGCCTCGTAAGCAAGAGTATCGGGAGGAGCATTAATACTAATCGGAACAACACCCTTATTGATAGAAGATAAAAAATTTTGCGCCGTTCTATGGCAACTTTCTTGAAAATTAAAATACTTTTTCACCGATGTTCCAGCAGTCTTAGGAATATGAATAAATATTACAGGCCTTTCATTTATTACTTCAAATGGCATTATTCTCTCTCCAATAAATAATATTTCTTTTTAAAACCACATCTTTCAAACAGTCTTATGCTGGGTGTGTTATCGAGCTTTACCTTTGCATATGCAGTAGGACACATTTCCATGACTTGATTGATCATAAACGAGCCCACTCCTTTACCCTGGTAGTTGGGATGTGTAGCGACGCGGATATCGTCGTCAATCACACCCACATATCCAGCTGCTTTTCCATCAAGCAGACACACCCAATAGTTATTATTATATTTAAGCATATATTCCGCATGCTCAATCTCGCCGATATTCTCTTGTTGAACGAAGCCTTCTTTGACTCCTTCCAGGTTCCGCAGTTCGCGGATGAAACCCCAAAACTTAGGTCCGTTTTTTATTAACTCCATATATCCACCTGTGAGCTAAATGGGCTTTGGGCATTAAGCCAATAACTCGTGAGGTAACCTCTTGTAAATTTCCACCCTTCTAAACCTAACAAAGGATTAAGACAACTACCAATATCCAAAAATGTATTCTCGCTGTTTTCTCGGAAGCATTCATGGATCACATAGTTACTTAAAGTTGCCGCAGAACATAGAACAATATGATCTTTAATCTCGTTGTCGGCAATGTAAGTCTTAACATCCTCCACTACATTATAATCGTTTATCATACAATTTGTACCAATTTCAAACGTTTTTTTGATCTTAAATGGTAACCGTGATACATCGGCTAGCTTGTTGACTACATATATAATATCTCGGTCCACAAACAACGGAACCATCTCTTCGACGAAACGACGATAGTTAGCATTGACCAAAAGATTGGCATAAGTAAGATTTTCATGATCGCCGTCATGATGTTTTATCATCCAATCAAAGTTTTCTTTCCCCACATGGCCATCTGCTGATGTGCATATACCTTTATAATAGTTTTCTTGAGTATGTTGATACGCTTCAAACAGTTTTTCTCTATAAAGCTGATGTTCTTCGGGTTTAAATTCTTTCTGTTCCTCTTCGGTGTAGCGATTAGCGCCAGTAATGTTTCCTGTAATATAGTGATCTTCGGCTAACAAGAGATGTTTGTTCTGCATAATAAACAATTCGCCATCTGAAAATCTAGTAAAAGCAAAATTACTTCTATTCTTTATCTTGTCTAAAAGAATATCAAAAGCTTTTCCATAATCCTTCATTCTTCGCTCCATTTGGGATAAGGATGATCATTAGCAATTTTAAATGATTTTATAAACTGAGGGGGCCAAGACGGGTCCAAATATCCATCCTCGAGTGTCCGCGGTGGCATATAAACTGGCAAGTTGTTTTCCTTGCAGTATCTCAAAAGTTCAACTGCTTTATGAGAATCGGTATGTTTGGCGACTCTCACCTTCCACTTTTTATTTTCTTGGACAGCATAATCTCCTTGTAAAACCTCGACTAAAGCATCTACCGTAAGAGCGTCTGCGGCATCTGTAAATTGTTCCTCGGTGGTGCTCTCGTCATATTTGAAAGTCTTAACTTTTAATATGTCGCCACCATCTATCCTTTCGGCGATCTTCATAACAGAGACGCCCCATTCTCCGGAGTTTAATATTCTACCCCAAACCAAAGAAGCTCCCCCTTGTACATCGGGCAACACGGCTCCATGGTTGCCTATCACATCAAAATTGCGCACGACATCTTTTGGCACTATTCTCGAGTCACCCAGGGTTATAATCATATCTATATTATTGGTAGTACAGAACTGAAAGCAATTGTTCCAGTCTCCTGTTTTGTCTAAAGTAATTCCCCACTCTTCGCAAAATTCTGTCAATGACACTGAATTAACTTTATGGCGCAAATCTTCTTCTGGGAGCCCAAACACATATAGAATCTCATAGTTATCAAGATCAAGAATTCTTTTCATGCTCTCCAAAGTCAATCTAGTTTCGCCAGTAATTGCTAGCTTAGTGATAGAATTGTGGCGCGCCATTTTTTGGCCATCTCCTTGTATCCCTCATGTGTTAAATGAACGCCGTCGATGAGATGTTCGCCCAAATCGTCCATCGAGCAGATCAAAAAATTCATTTTTTTGGATAAATGTTTAATAGAAGTGTTGTATTTGTCGATATATTCTCGATTAAACATATAATATGGACTAAAATTTAGCGTCGGCAACGTACCCACAATAGGAGTCTTCCCGTTGACTTTTATAGAATTGATAATTTGTTTAAGATTATCTTCATAAATGTCCAAAGGTGTTGGTTTTTTTGTATCATTAGTTCCAATAAGCAGCAGAGCTATCCTTGCGCCAGGATTAGCTTTAAGTTGGTGCCAACTTCTTCGAAGTAAATCAGAACTTGTTTCGCCATTAACGCCGTAATTATGACAAATATAAAATTCGCTCGTTGCTTCTGACAACAATTTTCCAAGCTCGGCTGGGTATGATCTACCATAGGCATCTCGGGCACCATATGTCAAAGAATCCCCCAAGCAGACGATTTCATTCCATATCATATTCTACCTTTTTTACTTCGCAAACAGTCTCCCATCCGCCATTTAAGCAATTGATCACACAGGCGTCTCGCTCAGCAAAGAACTGATGATGAGAAACTGCATGATTATTGGAAGTCGCTTTGGAATCTATCCCCAACTCATACCCCAATACGGAGCCGTGTAATTCTTTATCGTCTTGTGGGTGAGGGGGACAATATGTTTGAATCTGTCCATATTTCTGAGCAGTGTAGGAAAAATGCATATCTTCCCCATTATCCCATGTTGGAGGCATCTCCCTCCACAAATACGGTAACCACTCTCTTCTAAAAAACCATCCATGGCCGACATAATCTACACGCCTTGTATCGATATTTTGAGAGGGCCAACCTTCTCGATAATATTGTTGGGCACGAGGGCCTTTCTGAACATAGCCTGCGCTCCCCAAAATACCTTCATGAGTATTCATAGTATTTAAACAGTTTTCATGCCACTTCGTGCCAGGAACTGTATCATCATCATACATTGCAATATATTCGGTATCAGCCAATAGGGCCGCGGCAAACCTGCCATAAAACTTCCAATTAAAATTGTTGTGAAATATTCTATCAACACCCAAACTCTCGAAATCAAAACCTTCATTATCTTCGTGGGCATTAACCCAGAGCCAAATCTGCTTAGGAGGCATAGTCTGGTTCCGAAGAGCATCAACTTGCATTTTAAGGTTATAAGGTCGACGATAAGCATTAAGAATAGCTGTAATATCGGCTTGTTGTTTTGGTTTGGGGCGCTCGCCAAAAATTGCCATTTTAATATCGTTATAAATTCTTGGCCTTTGCTCTCGTACAAATTCGATAAGTTCTTCGCCCTTGTATTGTTTAAACCATTCTTCCGATATGCAACCGTTAAGGCTCGTTGTTTGCAATTTGCAGTTGAGCATACGCGCCTCGAGGATTACCCGATTAAAAGTTTCAAGAACCTTTGGAATATATACATATGTTTCGTGTTGCGCAAGTTGCGAAATGTAAGTTTCATAATCATTGGATCCTATCAAAGTGAAAGGAATATCTTTGGCTTTGCAGTGTTCGATTGTTGTTGCAGTATTTTTTGTTGGATTATTACTATCAATAATACTAGCATCGGGCAACTTTTCATCATTCAAATGTTCTTTAATAACAGCAAGTTGTTCGTCTGTCCACAAACTCATTCCTAAATTTATAACATTTGTTATTTTTAAGTTCCTTTGGATGACTTCCGCATGTATCTTCGATTGAGCAAAAATATTTCTTGCATTAACATAAAAATGCCGGTTAATAATTTTGTCCGGTGGGGCTTCAAAATTATCAAACATTGACGGATCTCTGCTCAACAGGTATTTATGATCATGTTCCATAATACTATATGTGCCGGGATGTTTAATCAACTCTTGCATTGTGGGGCCGGCCATACCACAGAAATTTGATACTATTGTGTGAAAGCCGGATTTTCGATATAAACGAATATGTTTATCGGTAGTTTCTCCTGTTTTAAACTTAACAACTTTAATCCCATCATTACGAAAAAGTGTCATCAAAATATCATCATAAATTTCCCCACCGCCTTTTATTTCATCAACAAAAAAATCAGCAACAAACAAAATCTTAGTCATTATTCAAATTCCAAAACTATTTCTTCGCGTGAGGCCTGAGTATCTATATTAAGTGTTTCACATATCTCTGAAACCATCAGAGCATATTGGTTCTCTTTTGTAAATTTTTCACGAAGATAAACTACGTGCTCTTCGGCTCGTTTCATAACCTCTTCCGCTCTATCAGATGTTAAATCCGCATAACACTTCCGCATTTGTTGTTTGGCGGAATGTTCTCGCGGATATGCCCACATAGAGTCCTTAATAATCACACCCTCCCAAACAACTTCATCGGGAATAGGCTGAATATCATATTCAACACTGTAAAACTCGGAATTTCCCGTTTCTTTATTCACCAAAAAATCAAGTTGGCCAGACCAGCCTGGTGCAACAACGGGCATGCCTGTATAAGCTGCTTCAAAGATAGGCAATCCAAATCCTTCGCCATGAGTCAAAGTTAAAAATGCTTTAAGTTGCGGGTGTTCGAATAAAGAATGTATTTCAGTATCAGTCATATCGCCATGAAGAAGATAGACTTTACACTTACGCTCTGGGTATTGCATTATCAAATTTTTCATATCATTAAAAAGTCGCTCTCGATCCATCACACAGTTTTTAGCCAGATTTGCCTTAACCACCAACCCGACTTCATCATTATGGAATTCTTCAATAAACCATTTAACTGTGTTTGGTAAGTTTTTGCGAGGACCAAATTGTGCCATCACCAAAAAATTGAAATCATAGTCCAATTCTATTCCTAAATCCGGCGGATCACCATGCTCTTTAACTGGATAGTTTGTTGTTACAATCGGAGTATTCAGCTTAACTTCTTTTTGTTCGCCCGTTTCATTGTGAGTTGCTACATAAGCCGTGTTACGATATGTGTCGCGCGAATGATCAGAAACAACAAAAATTTTGTCTATTTCGTTTCCTTTTTCAATCCACTGGTGTGCCACGCGGGTAGTTTCCATACCTGCCGTGAAACCAATATTAACTGGTGCGATTCTTTCCCATTCATTTGGAATGGTCGATTGCAGTGACGCGTCAAATGAGCCACCATGTTGCATGAAAGCAATTGTCTTCTCAATTGCATGATTGATCCATGTTTTTTCTTCATCTTCCTCACTGATCCATGAGGTTTGACCCCATTGAAGAGGTTGAATATAAACATCAAATAAATCGGGTCGCGAGCGCAACGCTCTTAAAGCAAATCTAGATTGCTCACCGTAACCGCTCCGAGTAAGGACGGGTGCCTTAAGTAGAATTTTCTTTTTCATGCCACCTCCAACAAATGCCAACGATTATAATTCTTTCGAGTTTCCCAAGAACCGTGCTTTTCTATTATCTCATCCATAAGTTTTATCCATTTATTTTGATAATCTTCAAAATTATAGTTATCTGAAACATGTTTTAAACCAGCAGTTGCCATCTTATTATATGCAGCAGGACGTATTTCAAGCGCTTTCTTCATTACAGTATTAAAGTCTTCTTGTGAGATTCTGTCCTCATAAATATACGGCACTTGAAGCGAGCCAATCACCGATTTACTAACTGGCTTAATCCCATATCCGAACCACTTCTTTCCATCGGTTACCTGCTCTTGCATCCCACCAGTTAGTGTAGCTATGATGGGTGTTCCACACGACAACGATTCTAGCATGCTTAATCCGAAACCTTCTGCATCACTAATGCTAACTGTGAAATCAGCCGCATTATATAAATCAGCCATATTTCGTGCATCGATCTTACTTGCTGATATCAACACTTGGCCATCATCAACACCTAAATGTTGAATAAGGTGAGGGAGATCGGTTCCGTGAGGATCACGGGGATCAGTGTGCATCAATAAAGTCGCTGCATCACGACCCACTTCGTC
>Ga0209434_1000209_pt1 | contig 30054 bp, 29 predicted proteins | sample ETNvirnome_2_300_FD_184068 | JGI IMG/M metagenome (GOLD analysis project Ga0209434, IMG submission 184068) | Marine viral communities from the Pacific Ocean - ETNP_2_300 (SPAdes) (version 2) | ecosystem: Environmental > Aquatic > Marine > Oceanic | place: Pacific Ocean | collected 2013-06-22 | reverse complement strand
CCCCGCCCGTGCCGGCCCCGCCCGTGCCGGCCCCGGCCGTGCCGGCCTCGGCCCCGCCCCCAGTTCCGGGTGGGTACATCCCAGGCTCGACCGGCACCTTTGTTGATGCCTCTGGAAATATATGGACAGTTGACGCCAGCGGGGTAGTAACAGCGGCAGCACCCGCCGAGTATGGCGTGGTTGGCGAAACCGCGGGGAGTGTGTCACAGACTGGAAAATCCGGCCTTACTGCCGTCGCTGATGGCAGCAATATAAACATCACCTGGGGGGATCGTGTAGCAGCCGCGGAAGTCCCATGGGAGCAACTGGACAATCTCGGCAAGGCGAAACGGGTGTGGGACAGCACCGTCAACACGAAGCTCGGTTCTGCGGCTGTCGTTGGCCTTGGCAAAACATTCCTCGAAGACGACGACGACCGCGCGACGGCGGCTCGGATCGATGCCGAGCAAGACGAGCGCAAACAGCAGCGCCGAGCCGAAGGGTACAGCGGCACCACGGGCGCCGGCCTTCTGGGCTCGGGCTCGACCACTACCAGCACCGTTGCCAATATCAACGCGCCCCTGGCGGCCGGGCGGTGGCAATGGAACGGGGATACCCGTCGGATTGAATACCACGCGGCTACAGCGACAGCGTAGAGGTGAGCTATGGCGAAAGAAGGACTTCTCGGAACTACGGCGCTCGTGCCGCCGGCTGTCGCCACGGCGGCGCCTCAACCATCGCCTGACGGCCTTGGCCTTGGCGCCCCCCCAACAGTTGCCCCTCCTGCGCCCGAGCAGCAGCCCAACGTCACGCCCGAGGAACAGGCTGAGTACGATCAGGTGGTCAACAACGCCTACAAGATGCTGTACGAGGACGTGCCTTTGCTTCTCGAAAACATCGGCGGCCACGGCGATCCCGTGACGGGTATAGCCACGGTGGTGGCTAACGCCATGTCGCGGATCACAGATAGCGCTGTGAAGGACGGGCGAAAATTCAGCGACGGAGTGATCTTAAATGCCGGCGTTGAGGTTCTTGAAGACCTCGCGGACCTTGCGGCGGAAAGCGGCATCCACGATTTTACGCCGGACGAACTGGAGTCGGCCACCTACCTAGCGGCCGAGACCTACCGCAGTCTGCAACAAGAGAGCGGAAACATCGATCCGAACCAAGCCGTCACCGACATGGCAGCATTGCAGCAAGCCGAGGCGGACGGTAATCTGGAACAGATGCTTCCTGGCGTGGCCGAGCACTTTGCGGCGAAGGATCAGGTCGCGGCTGAAGCTGAAGCTGAAGCCGGAGCGCCGCCGCCCGACGCCCCAGGCCCACAGCGCCAAGGACTGGTAGGTTGACATGGCAAAACTAGGACTTCTCGCGAAGGGGCTTGTTGGCGCCGCTGTCGGGGCGGCTGAAGCCAATCTCAAAGACTTTGAGGAAGAGGGCGACGAGAAGCGTTTGCGCGAGCGCGCCCGGCTGAAGCAGCAATATGCCCTGGAGACTGAGGCGGTGCGCGGGACTGTCGCGCTGCACCGTGACAAGCTGAAGGGCGCCGCCGCTGACAGGCGAGCAGACCGCGAGTTCAAGCAGCGGGCCGATATTGCTGACCGGGCATCGGCAGAGCGGCAAGGGCTTGCCGCAACCCAGGCGACCGCAGCCACGGCGAGACACGCCGACATTACCAGACTTCGGGAAGAGCAGCTAAGGCTGACCGCGGAGGGGCAGTCGGAAGCTCGCGCCGCGGCCACGGAGAGGTACACGTCGCAAGTTGACTTCCAGACCAAATCCCTCCTTGAGCAAGGGAAACGGTCAGCCGCCGTTGAGAAACGAAACACCGAGTTAACTGCCCTCGCGCAGAAGAGGGTTGAGTTGCAAATAGAGCAAGCGAACGCGCAGGATAAGGCGGCCGAGCGCCGTGCCAAAGCGCAAATTGCTGCTATCGACCGACAGACGCAAACCATCAACAGAAACTTTGAAAAGGCAGAAAAAGCCGCCGACCGTCGCCTGAAAACGGGCCTTGCCGCGCAGGGTGTGGGCGAGGGCGGTCTGAACAAGCAGCAGTTGGCCATCTACACCGAGCTTGTGAAAAACAACAGCACCGTTGACGTTGACGGGACAATCACGGGCCGGGACAACAAGGCCATTGCTAGGGGTCTTTACCAGCAAGGCGGCGAGCTTAGGAAGTTCGGAAAGGCGCTGTTCGGCAATATTGGGGCGCCATCAGGCCAGGGCCCTGGCTGGACGGCGCCCAACGGCACGGTTGTCCCGAACGGCGGGAGGTTCAAACAGGGGGGGCGCGTATTCGAGATCATCAAAGGCAAGCCTGTTGATCAGGGCCCGGTTTCTTAGATGGTTGACTTTGACCCCACAGCCCCGTTCACGCTGTTGGACGACGACGACGATGATAACAAGCCGGCGGCATTTGATGAGTCGGCGCCGTTCACGTTGCTCGAAACTGATGAGCATCCCTTCCAAGAGCGAATAGACCCGCCGAAAGTTCAGACGCTCCCATTCAAGTTTGACAGCCAGGGCCGGCGTCTACCGGACCAACCTGAGCCCGATGCCGGATTTGACCCTGATGGCGACGGCTATGACGACGCCGGAGCCGCGGCTGTGGGGATGCAGCGGGATGCCACGGGGCACATGGGGTCCGTCGCGCCGGTCTCAGATGCCGATCAGGAGCGCCTGGGGCTCCCTCCTGGCAGCTTCTTGGTTCTCAAGGGCGCGAGGCACGAGAGCTTCGACAAGGCCGTTGAGGCAGAGAGGGCGCGCGGCTACGAGGTGATCCAGTGGGATGATGGGCGGTATTACTCCATCCGGCAGGATCAGGCCGAGCCCGAGCCGGTTGCGACGGCAGAGCCTGAGCCAGCGGTAGAGGTCGCACCTCCCCCGGCCAGGGCACCCTTGCCCGCCGAGCCCAGGCAGGGCCTTGTCCAGCCAAAACTCGACGCCGGCCCCCTGGAGCTTCCAGGCGGCCGTGTGCTGCCCGGCGCCGACAGGTTAGTGGGCGAGCCCGTCGATGTGTCCGAGAGGGTGGCCGGGGCGGTGACGGAGAACGTCAGGGCTCGCCAGACCAAGACCCTGGAGCAATTTGACGAGATCGACAGCAAGGAAGCCGACGGCACGACCAGCTTCCTCGACCGGTTGTTCTACGATAACGATCTGGTTCGGATTTACGCCGGGGCATCACCCGAGCGGCGCCAGGAGCTTCGAGCCGAGCTTGCCAAAGACCGGGTGGAAGACCCGACGCAGTTGGCGAAGGACTTCTCGTCGGGTGCGGGGCTCCTGGGCGAGGCCCTCGTCATGGAGTCCCCGGAGCAATTTATGGGGTCCGTGGCGGCCCTGTTCCGCGGCGGCGATATTGGGCTGGAGCGGACGCCCGAGCAACAGAGTTGGATGGATAGGCTTTCAGCCCAAGCCAGGACGGCGGCTGACGAGTTCGAGAAGGCCGGGACACCGGAGGGTGACGCTCGACCGTTCCTGCCGGGCATCAGCCACAAGGACATTCGCGAACTGCCCCGGAATGTTGGGTTCACTCTTATAAGCATGTCTGCCGGCATTTCTGCCGGACTTGCGGCGTTTTTTGGAACGGCGGCAACTGGAGTTGGCATCCCAGCGGCTCCGGCCGTGGCATGGACGGCAGGAACGGCCACCTCTGGTGCTGCGGCTTTCTTTATGGCCCGAGATTCGTTCATGGTGGACATGCGCGACTTCCTCGACAAGCAGTCGCAGCAAAACCGCGGCCGGGGGATGACGGCCGGCGAGTGGGAAGATTTCAAGGTCATTTACAGCAGCGCAGCCACCCGCCACGGGATGTGGGAAGCGCTGCCCGAGGCGCTTTCTAACGCCGCCGGCTTGGGCATCATTCGGGCCCCCATCAAGAGCGTTATGAAGCTCCCGGTATTCCAGAATGCGTTCGCCAGATTTGCGGTCAAGTTCGCGGCCATCCAGGCCACTGAACACACCACAGAGCTTATTACGGGCGTTGGCCAGGAGGGTATCGACGTTGAGGTGGGCAAGCGCAAGAAGGCCCGTTCGGCGGCTCAGATATTCAAGGATCAGGCGGCCCAGGTGTTCTTGCTGACCACCGTTATGAGCGGCGGCGCGGCGGGCGTCTCGCTTGGCGTGGATGCGGCCAGGGACAAGCTGACCAACCCGCTTCTTGCCGGGCTCGACATGGACCGGCTGTCGCCGCTCGAAGAGGACATGCTGGGCGACGTGGCCCGGCAGAGTCTCGACCCGAGAGACCAGAGCATATACACCAGACCGGCAGAGTTCCCGAAAACACCTCGGGCCGCCCCACAGATGCCGCCGCTCGACATGGGGACGCCCGAGGACGTGGCCGCGAGCCCCCTGGCCGACGTGCTTACTGGCGAGGGGCCGGCTCCAGCCCCTCAAGTCGAGGATGATGGCGGCGAGGATGCCGCCCTTGAGGCCGCGGGCTTGCCGAAAGTGGGAACGAGGGTGCGCGTCGAGGGCGGCGGCATATCGGCCACCGGCACCATGTCCAACCCCTACGTCACGCCGGCCAACGAATTTGGGCCCGCGAGCAACGGCCTGTCGATCACGATGGACGACGGCACGACCTTGGACCTACCGTTCGAGGCGCTGACGGATTCGGACATCACTATCACGGCGGCGGAAGAGGGCGAGGTCATCCGTGAGCCGATTGTGGTTGAGCCGTTCGGTCCCGGCGTGCAGCCCGACCTTCTCGGCGGCGAGGATGTGGCCGGCGAAGACCTCTCGCTCACGCAAGACGTGGCCGACGAGATCGCGCGGCGCCGGCTAGAGGGCGAGACCGACGAGGAAATCCAAGAGGAAGCCCGCGACGATATCGTCACCATTTCGGAGCAATACAACACCGATCCGCGGACAATGACGCCCACAGAGCCGGGCATGGTTCAGGACCAGACCCGGATTGCCCGCGCCGATGCCATCCTGCGACATTTTGATGCCCCGGCCCGGCCGCCCCTGACTGAGGACGCGGCGCCGGAGGACGAAACCGAGCCCGAGACGGACCCCTTCAGCGACCTCAACGACTTGTTCGGTGGTGGGCAGGAGGTGGGCGACCCCATCGCGCACGGGTTCTCGGCGGCATTCGCTGCCGGCCGTGGCTTCAAGAGCATCACCCAGGCGCGGAAGTTCGCCAGGGAGCTTGTCGAGGCCCACCGTGCCGCCAACAACCGCGAGGGGCCCACCCCTGAGATAAGCGCCAAGGCGGTCGAGGAATCCATAGAGGCCGGCGTGGTCCTAGAGGCTCGCCGGATCGTGGCCGAGGGCACTGTTCCACATGAAACATTCGACGCCTTGGTTGACCTCTATCAGCGCCAGCCCAACCTCGGCACCAGAACGTCCACCAGCGTCGAGCAACAGGCGTACAGCACCCCGGCGCCGCTGGCCTTTGTCGCTTCCCAGAAGGCCGGCATAGAGGCAGGAACGTCCGTCTATGAGCCCACCGCGGGCAACGGGATGCTCCTGATTGGCGCCTCGCCTGGGGGCGTCACCGCGAATGAGCTAAACCCCAGCCGGGCCGCGAACCTACGGGCAATCCTTGGGGGCTTCTCCACGGTCACAGAAGAGGATGCCACCGGCCACGCGCCGGCCGAGAGCGTCGATGTGGTGATCGCCAACCCGCCGTTCGGCAAGGTCAAGAACGATCAGGGCTTGACCGCCCGCTTTGACGTGGCCGACGGTCTGCCGACAGCCTACAAGACGACCGAGGTTGACCATGCCATCGCCTGGAGGGCCCTGGACGCCATGAAGGACGATGGCCGGGCCGTGTTGATCCTGGGCGGCAAGCGGGGCCCGGACGAAGAGCGGATAGCGCGGTATCGGTCCAGCAACGGGCGGAAATTTTTCAACTCGCTCTATCAAAATTACAACGTGGTCGAGAGCTTCACGCTCTCGGGCGACCTCTACACCCGCCAGGGAGCCCAGTGGCCGGTTGACGTGTTCGTGATCGAAGGGCGGGGCCAGTCGGCGCTCGACCTTCCCATGAAGACGGCGCCGCGACTGGTCGAGTCTTGGGATGAACTGAAGGAGATTTTAGATGCCGATAGCGTGGACGTTGCCGGGGAGCCAACTGGGCCTGGGGACGGTGCGACTGAACAGCCAACCGACGAAGCCCCTGACGTGGGAGACGTACAGTCTGGCCCTGGCGGCGAGGATCAGCCGAGCGGCAGCGAAGGAGAGGCCGGAGACGGCGGCGCAGATACTGGTGGACCTGGAACTGGAGACCAACCTGACGCTACCTCCGGCGAAGGCGGGGCAGATACTGGTGGAGAACAGCGACCTCCTGATGGAGAAGCTGGGGGACCAGTCGATATTCCCAGTGAGCCCAGCGGAGATCAAGCACCAGCCGGAGAGCCTGGAGAGCCTGGAGGAGGAGAATCTGTCGGACCTCGTGACAGCGATCCTGAGATAGATGACCCGTTCGGGCTCGAACAGGGGCTGGATGAGGCGTTCGGGCCGGATGAAACGGCCGCGGCGCCGCCGACGGACGAATTCGGGCTTGAGCAGGGCCTAGACGAGGCTTTCGGGCCCGAAGAGACGGCGGCGGCACCCGACCAGCGCCCCACGAGCGAGGTGGCCACCAGCGCCGCCACCAGCGCCGCGGGGGGCTCCGTTGATGCCATTGCCGGCCTAGCCAACCTATTCGGTGCAGGAACTGGGCAGGGCCGTGTGGGCGCCGGGCCCGTTTTCCAAATTGACGAAGATACTTGGGCTTCTGCGAAGCCATTGTTCACCACCGCGGCAAACCAATTCTATACGGCTGGCATGGAAGTGAAGGAGATAGGCCGCCGGATTATCGCCCGCCTCAAAGAGGGGTACAACCTGACGCGCGAGGCGCTACAGGAAATGATGCCGTATCTGACGCGGTTCATGGAGCAAGTGCGCGACGGCGTGATCAAGCTGGGGCTCGAAGACCGGAGCGACCGGGTGAACGAGGAAGTCGAATCCGACTTCTCCATCCAGTACAGCCCGAAATCCAACGCCTTCTTTAGCGTCGGCACACTGACGCCGCGCAATATGCAGGACGCCATCACCGAAGCCCTGAACGAGCTTGAAGAGCGGGTGGGCGACATCGATAGGTACGTTGCCAACAAGCTGGGCTACACCCTGGAGGAAATGGCCGGCACCGACGAGCCGGGCTACTTCTCAGCCGAGCAAATCGACGCCCTGGCCCTGGCCATCGATAACGTCGAGAGCGGCGGCGGCTTCATCATTGGCGACCAGACCGGCGTGGGCAAGGGCCGAGTTGTTGCCGGCATGATCGTGTACGCGATCAAAAACGGCCGAGTGCCAATTTTCATCACGAAGGACAAGGCCCTCTACAAAGCCATGGTCGAGGATTTCCGCGACATTGGTAGGGGCGACTTGGTTGACAGGATATATGTCACCAACAACGACCTGACCGGCAAGGACGCGCTGCCCCTGAGTGATGACCCGCTCGACAAGCTGACCTCGCTCCCGGCCCAGAGGCAAACAGACGTTCTCGACGCGATCCGTGCCGGCGGCCGGCTCCCGCCCGAGTACGATGTGGTGTTCACCAACTACAGCCAACTTCAATATACCAGGGGCGTGATTAACCCGAGGATGACGGCGTTGAGGGAGTTGGCGCATGGCAGCATCATTGTCATGGACGAGAGCCATGAAGCTGCGGGCTCTGAGACAAGGACGATTGACAAGGAAACCGGCGAGCCAATACCCACCCGCTCCGACTATATTAAAGAAATCCTGGGAACGGCTCAGGGCGCGGTTTATTCGTCGGCAACCTACGCCAAAAACCCGCACTCCATGTCGCTTTATTTCCGTACTGATATCAGCCTTGCGGTCGATGACGTTACGCAACTGACCGACGCAATCAAGGCGGGTGGCGTACCATTGCAGCAAATTGTTGCAAACATGCTGGTTATGTCTGGCCAGTATGTGCGCCGCGAGCGCTCGTTTGATGGCGTCCAGTTCGACGCCGAGACGGTGGCCACCAACCCGACGATGGCGGCGTCAAGCGCCCAGTCAATGCGGGAGATTTTCGCGCTCGACGTTGACTATATGGAAGCGGTTCGGGAGTCCTGGGCCGATAGTATCCAAGGCGAAGGCGGCGGAACCTTCGGAGATCAAGCGGTAGGCGGTGACAGCGCTGATTCGGTTGGCTTTGCCAACGTGATGCACAACATCACGACGCAATTGCTCCTGTCATTGAAGGCCCCGAGCATTGTTGAAAAAGCCATCGCGATACACGAGGCCGGCGAGAAGCCCATCATCGCCCTGTCCAGCACCAACGCGGCAATCCTGGGCGACTTCCTGCGCGCCCGTGCCGACCTCCGGGTGGGCGACACAGTTGACATAGAATTCAACACCGTCCTTGAACGCTATGTCCGCCGGCTGCGCCGGATGAAGGTAGAGCCGGCGAGCGGTGCCAGGCCCTATTACCACTTCCTCACCGACGCCGAAATCATCGAACACGGTGGCCAGGACGCCCTGGACGAATACAACAGGGTGGAGGACTTCGTTAAGGGGCTCGACCTCAAGGGCATCCCGGCCAGTCCGATTGATTACATCATCGACAACATGCGGGCCGCCGGCATCAACATGGGGGAGATCACCGGCCGCCAGGACATTCTTGAAGAGGGCATTTGGACGAAGCGCGACGCCTCGGCCGCGGCCAAAACCCGGACCATGAGCCAGTTCAATTCGGGCGCGCTCGACGGGCTGGTGATCAATCGCTCGGGCTCGACGGGCTTTTCGCTCCATGCCCGCGACTTTGGCGGCAATGACGGCAAGGTCCGGCACATGATCATTGCCCAGCCGGACGCCAACATCGACGTGTTCATGCAAATCCTGGGGCGTATTCATCGCACCGGCCAGTCCCAATTGCCGAAATACACCATCGCGCTTTCGGACCTTGAGATTGAAAAGAGGGTGGCCGCCATTCTCATGCAGAAAATGGCATCCCTCAACGCCAACACCACGGCGTCGGCAGAGTCGGCCGTCAGTCTCGACAACGTGGTGAATTTCTTTAACCGCTACGGCGACGAAGTGGTTCGGCAGTTCCTGAACGAGAACCCCGAGATTGACGCCTTGCTGAACATTGAGCGCGGCGTGAAAGACAAGCTGGCGCAGAAATTCACCGGGCGTCTGGCCATTGTCGAGCCGTCGATTGTGGGGCCGATCTATGCCGATGTTGAGGCGGCCTATACCGAGAAGATTGCCGCACTCGACGCCGCCGGCATGAACACCTTGGCTGCCAAGACGCTCGAACTAGACGCGCGCCGGCTGGATGTGGTCGAGCTTGTCCCCGAGCGCGACGGGGGCGGGGGCTCTCCATTCGGAGCCGCGGCCAGTATGGAAACGCTCGACGTGCGGCGCCTCGGGAAGCCCTACACGATGGAACAGGTTCAGGAGCGCCTGGACGCCATCTTGGGCGAGAAGGGCGCCACGGAGTTTGTCGAGGATTCCATCGCGGAAGTCGAGGCCAAGCTACCGGAGTATATTGAGCGGACGGTGCGCCCCGGCATAGAGCGCGGAGAGGCGGCTTTGGAAGCCGCGAGGACACCGGTACAGGAACAGAAGGCCCAGACCACCATCGACCTCTGGACCCAAAAGGGGCTCACGGCCCGGCTAGAGCTTGACGAAATCACCAGCCTTATGCGGGCCCTTGAGCCCGGCACCCCGCTTGTCTTGCAGGCTCAGGACCAGGGCGTCGGCGTCTACATCCGGGCGGTGTCGTTGGGCGTCAGCGTCAACAGCGTTCGGGAAAACCCGTCTGCGCCCAGCGCCTACAAGTTCCGCGTGGCGATCAACGAGAGCACGCCGGAAATCACCCTCCCGCTATCGCAGTTCCTGGGAGAGGACGCCACCTGGGGCCACGGCGAGGCCACCATGGAGGAAGTGACGCAACACTTCGAGACGGGCGTTGTGGAAACGCGAGAGACGCGGCAAGTGATCACCGGCAACCTCCTGTCGGGCTACTCCACGTTTGGCCGCGGCGAGATCATCGTATTTACGCGCGACGATGGATCGACCAACCAGGGCGTCTTGATGCCGCGGGCGTTCGACCTTGACGAAGAACTGGCCCGCCGCCCGGTTCGGTTCGAGACCACGCGGCAGATACACGAGTTCCTGACCGGCGATCAGCATCGCATTGTCGCCACTCAGGACGGCGTGATGAACATCCAGCAAACCGATGAGGGCTTCAAAGTCACCATCAGAAGGCGGGGCGGACAGCAATACTACCTTAACAGGCTGGCTCGCCAGCATATCCAGGGGGGTGACTTCGAGAGCCAGGGCCGGCGCGGTGGCGGCATCTTCAAGGGCATTGTCCGGGGGCAGAGCGACCTTGAAGCGTTCATTCAGGTCTATGACACCCTGGGCACGGCGTTCGAGACCCACACCCACAAGGACGAGGCCCGCGACATCGTAGGCGGCCCCCAGTCCACCCGCCGGCAGTCGCGCCTGTCGGCCCAGAGCGTCGGCGGCTCGCCCACAGGGCAGACACAGGCGCTCGAAGAGAAGTTCGCCGCCATCCGCGACGACATCATCGCCAAGCTCGAAAAGCTCGGCGTCACCAACACGGTGGCCGTCGAGGTCGTGGGGCAGCTTGGCGGCGATCCGTTCATTCGCGGTGACTACAACGCGGGGCTGATCAGACTGGCGCTCGACACCACCTTCCCTGACGCCATGCGTACCCTGTCCCATGAGGTGCTACACGCCCTGAAGGATGCGGGCGTATTCACCTCGGGCGAATGGTTTATTCTCGAAGAGAACGCGCGGGCGGACAAGCTGCGGCTGGCGCGCGTGAGGCTCGACTACAAAGACCAGAACCTGACCGAGGAAGAGTTGCTCGAAGAGGTCATAGCCGACCAGTTCGGGGAGCTTGAGGGCACACCACCAACGACAGCGATTGGCGTCATCTACAAGAAAATCAGGGACATCCTGAAGGCCATCGGAGCGGCCTTCCGAGGGCAGGGGTACAAGAACGCCGCCCAGGTGCTCCGTGATATCTCGAACGGCACCGTTGGCGCGCGAGAGGTCAGCGCGGCCTATGAGTTTTCGGCCAATCAGACGTTCCATGAGGCGGCCTTGAGAGCCGCGAGGCAGAGATTCCCAGGCCACACAAAATTTGCCGAGGCGCGCGAGGGCGCCCGCCAATCCAGGCTGTCACGCCGTCGGGCTCGCGAAGGCCGGCCGGCACCGGAGAGCGCAAAGTCCGTTCGCCGCCGGATGTTCCCGTTCTTGTCGGATCAGAAGCACGCCGAATTTGACGATGCCAAGAAGGGCCTTGCGGACCAGCGCGGCATCATGGAGCGCGTGGGCCAGAGCATCAAAGATCACTGGCACGGTATCTCGCGACACTACAAAGAGCTTCCCAACAGTGCCCAGTTTGCGGCCGTTCAGCAAAAGCTGGTGCAGATTGAAAGCGCACCGACGGCCGCCCGGCAACAAGTGATCCGCACCCTTCAGAATATGATCAAGGATTTTGATCAGGCCGACATGGAGGCTTTTTCGTGGAAGGTGCTGATTGATGACCTGTCCTGGGAGGTAGAGCAAGAACACGACCTCCCGTTCAATCTGTCCTACGAACAGCTAGACCAGATGCGCGATGGCGTCGAGGCCGAGCTTGACGCTCGCCCCTATCTCCGCGACGCCGTGCGGGCCCGTCTCAACGTGGTGCAGCGGGTGGCCTCGGAAATGGTGCGCTCCGGCGTCCTGAGCCCCGAGCAAGCCCGCAACCCGGCCTACTACCGGCATCAGGTGCTCGACTACGCCAGGGCCTGGACTGAGGTCGCCCTGTCGCAGAAGAAATCCAAATCGACGGTGGGCGGCGCGACGGGCGGCGATATCAGGACGCCCGAGTGGGCCCGGCGCATGGGCTCGAAGCGCGCCATCAACCTGAACCTGCTTGAGGCCGAGTTCGAGTGGATGACGCGGGCCATGGTCGATGTGACGGTGGCCGACACCTTGGCCTTCATCAAGGACAGCGAACACAACACCCGAGAGGAACTGTTGTCGGCCGCGCGTCAATCCAACCGGAACCTCATAGAGGAAATGGTCGATAACGATCCGGGCGCCGAAAAACAGTGGACCCAGTTCCGCCAGCGCCTCGCGTTCGGCTTCCAGGGGCTGGCCGACGCCCTTGAAAATATGACCGTGCCTGAGCAGTTCCAAGAGGCGGCGGATTCGATCATATCCGGCGTCGAACACCCGGACGTGAACATTTTCCCGCTCCTGACATGGATGGTCGAGACGGGGGTTGGCGACAACAGGGGTGGCTCGGGCTCCGCGGCGCTGGTGTTCAACACCATCAATCACCGCCGCGCATGGACAAAAGTCATGTTGGGCGATGAGTACGCCAACACCCGCGATATCAGGAGCCTGATTGAGCGGTTTGGTGATCCGGTGAACACGATGGCGTTCCAGCCGGATTCCGACAATATGATCATCTACACCGCCTCGACCATCCCCGAACACGCGATGAACCGCTTCATCGACCGGGTGGTGGCGGAATCTCAGGGCGACGGCCTTGACCCTGCCGTGGCCCAGGCGCTGCGGGATGAGGTGCATGGCGACGCCAAGCAGTTGCTGGCCATCGGCGGCGAGAAATACATGATGGTCCTGCCGACCGAATTAGCGCTGACCTTGAATTCGCTCCACAGCACCCGCGACGTGGGGATGCTCGACATTCTATTTGCCACACCGATGCGGAAGTGGAAAAAGTGGGTCTTGATCAATCCGCGCCGGATTGTCCGCTACAATCTGAACAACCTCTCGGGCGACATGGACGCCGTGATCGCCGGCAAGCCAAAGGCTCTTTTGAAGATGGGCCCGGCGGTCAAGGAGCTTTACGCCGTCATGCTCCGGGGCGAAGAGCCTTCGCAGACCTACAAAGATGCGGTCTGGCGCGGGGTGTTCGACAGCGGCTTGACCGTGCAGGAGATTTCCGAGATCAACGAGTTTGAGGGCTTCAACCACATTGTTGAGCAAAAGGGCGAGCTTTCGACAAAGCGGATCATGCAGCTTTGGCGGGGTATGCAGCGCGTGACGTGGTTCCGCGAGAACTGGCTACGCTACGCCGCCTACCTCGACTATGTGGAGCGCCTAGAGGCCGGCGAGAGCCAGGAGTCAATCGGCTACGGCGCCTCATTGCCGAAGATAGTCGATGCCGTTCCCGACCTCAAGGACCGGGGCGCCTTGCTGGCGCGCGATCTGTTGGGCGACTACGGCCGGGTGTCGCACTACGGCATGGAGATCAGGCGGAAATACATCCCCTTCTGGAGTTGGATGGAGATCAACACCAAGCGCTACTGGCGTCTGGGCAGCAATGGCTTTAGCCAGGGCGTCCTGAGCGGCATCGGCGCGACCACCCATGCTGCGGCATCTATAGGTGTTCGCACGGCGGCGTTCGGCGTTGGCAAAACTTCCACGCTCTACCTCCGCATGGCAATCCTCTACGGGATGGTGTCACTCTATAACCACCTCGCCTACGGTGACGAGGAAGACGAGCTTGACCCCATCACGCGCGGCCGGCTTCACGTCAACCTGGGCCGGACGGAGGACGGGAAAATACAGACGCTGCGCTTCAACGGCGCGGTGGGGGATGCCTTGGACTGGTTTGGCTGGGGCGACGCCGTGTTCATGGCCACCGAGGTCGAGAAGGGCCGGGCCGGCTACCACGACGTGGTTAAGGCCATACTCAAGGCCCCGGTGAACAAGCTACTCAACGCCCTGACGCCGGTCGTAAAGCTGCCCATCGAACTGATATCCGGCAAGCGGCTCTACCCGGACATTTTCAAACCCCGGCAAATCCGCGACAGGTGGCGGCACCTTGCCCAGGTATTCACCCTTGAGCACGAGTACGACGCTTTATTCAACAAGCCCTCGCGAGGCTACCCGGAGTCCTTGCGCGAGGCGGTCTTGACCACGCGGAACCCGGAGGAAAACGCCTACAACGAAATTCGCAACCTCTCCTACGGCTATCAGGAGCGGGTGAGCGGGCGCACCTTCGGCGGCGCATTCTCGCCTCGGTCGGATGCCATGTACCAGTGGCGCACGGCCCTGAAAATGGGCGACACGGAAGCGGCCAAGGCCGCCCGGCAACGGCTCCGTGACATGGGCGTGAAGGCTAAAGACTTCAAAGGGCTTCGCAAGCGGGCCCACCCGCTGGCCAACCTGTCAAAGGTCGAGCGCCGTCGCTTCCGGGCCACCCTGGATGCCGGCGAGCTTCGCAAGCTCGAAAAGGCGAAACAATTCTATCGCGACGTATTCTATCCCAGGAGCAACCCATGATCACAGCGCTTATAAGCACCGTCCTCGGCATTGCCGGCGGCGCGGTCCCGAAGATTTTCGAGATGGTGCAAGAGAGTAAAGACCGCACCCACGAGCTTGCCATCATGGACAAACAACTCGCCATGCAGTCTGCCGGCCACGACCAGAAGCTCGAAGAGATACGCGAGGGCGCGGTAATCGAAGAGCTTCGGGCTTGGCGTGACCAGATCAAGGGCATCTATGACAGCCAGGGCAAGGCGCTCGAAGGCACCTCGGGCTGGCTGCGCGACTTCAATGCGCTCATCCGGCCGGCGACCGCCGCGCTGGTCATCATCCTGTTCATTGTCAGCGCCGCGGCCTACGTCTGGGGCGTGTTGATGGACCCGGACGTGGTCATGACGGTCAAGGTCACGCTCATCTGGGGCTCGCTCGTTGGTGAGGCCATCCAGGCCGTCCTTGGCTATTTATTTGGCTACCGGACCACCAAGAAGATGATGGACCGGTGATCATCAACGCTGCCGGCATCGGCATCATCAAGGAGTTTGAGGGGTGGCGCCCTCTGCCCTACCGCTGCCCGGCCGGTGTGCCCACCATCGGCTGGGGCAGCACACGCCTACTGAGTGGGGCCAGGGTGCCGATGGATCACCCGCCCTTGAGCGTGGTCGATGGCGAGATATTGCTGGCCCGGCTGGTCAACCGGGCGGCGGCGTCTGTTCGTCGGCTGGTGCGCGTCCCCTTGACCGAGAACCAACACGGGGCTCTGGTCTCATGGGCCTACAATGTTGGAAGTGGTAACCTCCAGGCAAGCACCTTGCGCCGTAAGCTCAACCGGAGCAATTATGCCGGCGCGGCCGACGAATTCCCCAAGTGGCGCAAGGCCGGCGGCCGGATACTGGCCGGACTGGTGAGGCGCCGGGAGATAGAGAGGTGTCTCTTTTTGAAGGTGTAGCCGTGGACCTCTTCACAGCCGTTGTAAAGATCTGCTGGACGGGCCTGTGCGCGACCACGATGTTTATGCCGCCGATGCCCGAGGCCAATTGCAGGGCTGTTGTGCAAGCCATGTATAGAGACGCCGTGATGAAAAACGCCCTGACATTCGAGGCGGATTGCGCGAAGGAGGGGGCGAAGGAGAACACCCCTGAAGGGCCGCAACTTGACTTGCGGCGCTATCGCGATGACGACATCAACGGCGATATCTGATCAGTGCCAACCACAGTTTCTAATTCTCTGCGAATGGCCGCGGTGATCATGGGTTGATAGAGACGCACAACCTCTTCTATAATCGCGTCGATCATAGTGGGCGATGGCCCGACCAGGGGGAGCAATAGTTGTTGCAGCCCGGTCACGACCGCCCTGAACCCGACGCTATCGTTTATCTCTCTCTCCACCCGTCTGACGCCGTGCAACACTGATGCGTGGTCCCGATTCATGGCCCTGCCTATTTGGGGCAGGGTCAGTTGTGTCAGGTCGCGAGCGAGCCACATAACAACATGGCGGGGGACGGCAAACTCCTGTCGGCGGCACTCGGAGCGGATATCCCCGACAGCAATATGGAATTGACTGGCGACGGCAACTTCTATCGTCTGGACGCTGCTGATCAGGCGCGCTAGGTCGAGCGGGTCAGGTTTCGTCATCAGGCACCCCTCCCGGCACGAGTTCGCGCTCTGGCAACTTCGGCGCCGGTATCCCCGGCCACCGTAAGGCCAGCCGTTGCCCCTCATTGGTGATCCAGTTCCGGGTGTTCTGGTCGCGCCGCTCTCGTTTGATGCGCTCGCGGACGCTCTTGCGGATTGATGATTTGCCCATCACTCAAGCACTCCCTGCGGCACATACCAGTTGTCTTGCTCTGAATTGTAGTATTCATCTATCCGGGCCCTTGGCCCGCTGATACCGCCAGCGCACCGCCACTGTTTAATCTCGCCGATCATTAGAACAAAGTAGTCTTCGTGCGGATCGCGCCTTCTAACAATTAGATGGCCGTTTTTGTGGACGGTTTGTCTGATTTGTGTTTTGCCCACGTCGGGTGTTTTGAATGTATCGACACTGGCTGACCAGTATTGGCCGGAGATTTTGCCGTATGCCGACTCCGCTATCGCGCCTTCTATATCGATGTCCCATTGTGACCGCTGGGTATAGTTCGAGGGCTGGCGACCATGCTTCAGCGAAGTCACCCGGCGGGCGATGCCAACCATGGCGGCGTGAAACACCTCTGGCCATGTGAGGGTGATGGCTCCCCCTTTGAAGGATGCCATCACGCCCTCTTGAGCTTCATGCCTCGCTCCACCGTGAACTCGCCACAGATCATGGCGAATTTGGCCTTGAGGCGGCGGTGCTGGTGGTAGGAGATACGCCCCTTCCAGACGGACGGCTTGATGCCGGTGGATTTGGCATGGCTGGCCGATACACGGGGCTTGCGGCCGAGAGCCCGGTCGATCCAGTCGAACGGTATCTCGGCCTTGGCGCAAGCCTTCACGAAATCATGCTCTTCATCCGTGAAGGCCCGCTTCCGCCGCCCGCTTGTTTTCGGGGCGGTCAAAGCAAGTCCTCGTCGCCGCTCTCGTCGGGCGGCTCGGCGTTGCCGTTAGCCTCTTCCTCGGCCTCGGCCGCTTCCTTCTCGGCGGCCTCGGCCGCGGCCTTGGCTTCGGCCGCCCGCTTGTTGGCCGCGCGGGCCTTTTTCTGGGCGGGAGTGTCAGCCGGTCGCTCGACCGGCTTGGCTTTGGCCCTGGGCTTGGGCTCTTCCTTGGCGGGCTCAGGCTCTTCCTCGGCGGCACCCTCGGCCTCGGCGCCCACGATGTTGCCGTCTTCATCAATGTCGATGATGCCATCGTCGGCATCGCCATCGGCATCGTTCAGGGCAGCGGCACCCGCGCCACGCTTCTTGGTGGTGGGCTCGACATAGTTGGGGTCCGGGCTGTCGAGGTCGTAGAGGTCTTCGATGCGCGACATGGTGTTCTGGGCATCGGTGGCCATGGGGAGCCGCTTGGCGAGCCGGTGTAGGAGCGTCTTACGCGCCATTTCACCCCAGTCCGTTGCCCAAGGACCAGAGTTGCGGGCCTTGCCGCGGTTGCGGATGGCTTCAATGTCGGCCTTGGTCATGTACTCGTAGTCGGAGTTGCCATCCTTGAACCGGCAGACGGCATAGCACCCGCGCACCGCGCCGCGCTCGCCATCTAAAAGCGGCTCATGCTCCAGGGTGGGGTTGAGGCCATAGACCGCTTTGAACTTGTCGTTCTCGTAGACAAGCTGCGCGTTGAAGACCGACACCTCGCCGGACTGGCGCACCTTTTTTATAACGCCGGCCACCATGGGGATGTACTGGGCTTTGTTGGGGCCGTTCTTGGCGCGGAAGGTAATAATGGCCGCCTCGCGGCCGTCGAGAACCAGACCGTCGGCAGCGGCCTTCATGCAGGAAGACATGAGGGACCGCCTGTCGCAGTTGTAGAGGTTGGTGTTGAGAGAGAGGGTGGTCAGGACGATCTTCTTGAACCTGTTGCTCGCCTCGGCGCCGCCGAGAATTGCTTCAAGGTCAAGCTCGCCAATCCCCGTGCGGATCGCAAGCGCTTGTTCTTTCGTTGCCATGGTTAGTTAGCTCCTCGGTTTGGCGCGTCCGTCTCACGGTAGCTGAAGACCGGAATGTCGAGCGGCTGGACCTGGGTGGGGTAGCCGGGCCACTCGTCGGCGTCCAGGCAGACCTTGTACTTGTCCAGGGCCTTTTGCATGACGGCGTGGCCCTCGGCCGATGCCGACGGTTCAAGCTCGTAGATGATGGTGCAGTAGGGCTGCTTCTTCTCGATACAGATGAAGATGAAGCCCGACACGTCGCCGCCGCCGGCTTCCTGCCAGCCCTCGGTATACATGGCTTCCTGCATATGATAGCCGAGAGTGCCGGCGGTGCGGGCCCAGCCCCACGGCGCAGCGTCGGCGGTGGTCTTGAGGTCCGCCATGAGGGTGATGCCGGGCGCGTAGATATCTGGCCGACAGCGGAGCCCGAGCCCAGTGCGCTTGTCGGTCCAGAAGCCGGACGCCTCGTACATGGTCTCGGCGTCGCGCAGCTTTTTGATGACGGGATGCTTGGCGGCGGCGTCGCGGATGATGAGTGCGCCGTCGTAGTCGCCCTCGGTCAAGAGAATGTTGTTGGCGGCCTGGGCCTCGGCGCGGGCGTCTTTCCACTTGCTGCCGCGGCGATCCACGGGCCCTCTGGTCACGCCCTTCTCGGCCAAGTCGGGCTCAAGGATCATCAAGTGGGTGGCCTTGCCGAAATCAAGCGCGGGCTCGTTCTCGCGAGGCGCGGCGTATTTGAAATGGGCCGGCGTCTGGCTATGGAGCTTCCACAGGCCCGACTTGCTGATAGTGAACCTGTCCCCGTGGTACTCGTCCTCGGGGAGGTTCTGGTAGATGCCCGTCGCCTTGGGCTCCGGTTCCGGGGCCTCGGTCTCTTCGGTCATGTTGTAGTCCTATCGGTTTGGCCAAGGGCCCGCAGCGGGTGCAGTATCGCTTTCGCAGCTTCCGCTTTCCGCAGCTTGGGCATGATGGCATGGGTTTCTCCGGTGGCCTTCGCAGCCAGTGACCTTCGCCTAAGCGTCTCTCGGTCAGTTGGCTTTGAAGGCCGCGGGAACTGGGCTAGCTTAGAATTCGCGTAGCGAATTATGAGCCAGCCCAGTGATCGACCGCTCCCCTGAGACAGTGGCAAGGGTCACAATCAACCACGCTTCTTCCGACCATAGCGGAAGGCTTTGGCCAGCGCAATAGGGCTGGCGCTTTTTTATGGTTTCCGATATATTGGCAGAATCATGGCAAAGAAACCCGACACCCGCACCCCTGCCGAGCGCGTCTATGATGCGTTCGACGGGCGCATGAACGTGAGCCGGGAGACCGGCATCGCCCACCAAGAAGTCTATCGCTGGAACTACTCAAAGGCCAAGCGGGGGTGTGGTGGGCTTGTGCCCCATCGGCACCAAGAGGCCATTCTGGCGGCCGTCGAGCGTCTGGGGCTGAAGCTCCGGCCCGCTCACCTCGTCAAAACGCCGGCCTGATGCCCGTCCGGCTCCGGGGCGGGGAGGGGAAGGCGACAAAATTTCTGCATATCTGTGACGCGGAGGGGTGCGACAAGGACGCCTCGTTCGGCTTCGGCGTCCATTACCGCCGCGCAATGGACAAATTAGAGTTGGGGCAGAAGGACTATGTGCGGACGCTGCTGGGTAAGTGGTATTGCCTTGAGCATAGGGGCGGCAATGAGGTGGAGGATTTATTCTAATGACATTCCGTTCCGGCGCGACGTTCAGCGATGATATGAAATACCGCTACCGTCTCTGGCGGCACTGGGATGACAACATCCAGGCGGTGCTTTTTATATTGCTCAATCCATCGACGGCGGACGAATGGAAAGACGATCCCACCGTGGCCCGGTGTGTGAAGCGGGCCCGCAATATGGGATTTGGCGGCATCGAAGTCTGCAATTTGTATGGCCTTCGCGCGACGGACCCAAGTGAGCTTTATGTGGCTGGCGTTGATCCTGTCGGGCCGGAAAACCTGAGTGAGATCAACATTGCCGCCACAATGTGTTCCGCTGTTATCTGCGGCTGGGGCACTCACGGTGAGAAGGTCTTGAAGGATTGGCCGGTGATAGTTCGGCGCGTCTTGCGCGATCATGGGGCGGTGATGGCCCTCGGTTTCAACGATGGTGGCTCACCAAAGCACCCGCTTTATCTGCGGGATAATGTTGAGCCGGTGGAGTTTAAGCTGGGTGATTGAGCTTCGCCCCCACCAAGACGACTTCATCGCGGATATCCGCCAAGCGCTCCGCACGGACCAAGCCGTTCTGGCCCAGGCGGCGACGGGGTTTGGCAAGACGGTCGTGGGCGCCTTCATCGCCAAGTCAACCACCTCGAAGGGCAACGACTTGATTTTCAGCGTCCATCGGCAGGAGCTTGTTGACCAGACCAGCGCGTCGTTCACGGAGGTAGGCATCCCCCACGGCTTTGTGGTCTCCGGGCGGCCATTCAACCCCCATGCGCGGGTCAGGGTGGCGTCGATAGGCACCCTCAAGAACCGGCTCGACAAAATCCCCGTGCCCAAGCTGCTGGTGGTGGACGAGGCGCACCATTGCGCCGCCGCCGGCTGGGAGAAAGTGGTCAACTGGGCCAAGGAAGGCGGGGCCAAGGTCATCGGGCTCACGGCCACGCCCTGGCGGCTCTCGGGTGAGGGGCTGAAGAAGCACTTCGACACCATGGTCAACGGGCCCAGCGTCGAGTGGCTGATAGAAAACAAATACCTGTCCGACTACAAGGCATTCGCTCCCGGTATTCCGGTGATGGACGGCGTTCACACCAGGGCCGGCGATTACGTCCGGGGCGAGGTCGAAGAGATCATGGACGATACCGTCCTGATCGGGGACGCGGTGAAGCACTACCTCAAACACGCCCGCGGCAAGAAGGGCCTCGCCTTCTGCGTCTCGGTCAAGCACAGCGAACACGTCGCCCAGCGTTTCCGCGAGGCTGGCGTCTCGGCGCTGCACCTCGACGGCAATACGCCCAAGGAAGACCGGCGCCGTGCCGTGCGGGCCTACGCCGACGGCCATATCGACATGCTGACCAACGTCGAGCTATTCGGGGAAGGCTTCGACCTGTCGAGCTTGGCCGGCAAAGACGTGCCCATCGAAAGCGTGTCGCTGCTTCGCCCCACCATGTCGCTCTCGCTCTATCTCCAGCAAGTCGGCCGGGCCCTGCGCCCCAAGGATCACCCGGCGATCATCCTCGACCATGCCGGCAACCTCATGCGGCACGGATTCCCCGACGATCCGTTCGAGTGGAGCCTGGAGCCGCGCAAGAAGAAGAAGCCGGGCTCGGGCGGCGGGGACTTGCCCATCCGCCAGTGTGAGGCGTGCTATTTCGTGCATCGGCCGGCGCCGGTCTGCCCCAACTGTGGCCACGTCTACGAGATTCAATATCGCGAGGTCGAAGAGGTCGATGGCGACCTGGGCGAGGTGAACGTGCGCGAGCGGCGGCTTCAGCGGAAGCGGGAACAATCCGCCGCCCAGTCCCTGGATGATCTGGTGGCTCTCGGCCGGGAGCGTGGGTACAAGCACCCGGAGAAATGGGCGGGGCACGTCTGGACCTCAAGGGCGGCCAAGTCGGGAAGGATGCAGCGATATGCTTGAAGCTGAAGTCCTGAAGCGCGTCTTGCTCAAGCTCTCGATGTTGGGCTCAACCATGTTCCGCCAAAACGTCGGCCAAGCCTGGGCCCCTGGCGGTGGGGGCAAGGTGACCCCCCAGAAAAACGGCGCGGTCCTGATCACAGAGGCCGTGCCCATTCAAATGGGCCTGATCAAGGGCTCATCAGACCTGATCGGCTGGACGCCCGTGAAGATCACGCCCAACCACGTCGGCCTGACGTTCGCCGTCTTCACGGCGGTCGAGTGCAAGAGGGAGAGTGGGGGCAGGGTCTCGAAAGAGCAACGCCGGTTCATCGGCAATGTGCGGGCGGCCGGCGGGATTGCCGGCGTTGCTAATTCGGAAGAGGCGGCCGAGGAGATTATTGAAACGTGGTCGCCATAGATTTCCCCGCCAAGTGACCGGCTATCATGTCGGTCATCTCTTCCTGGCTCGCAAAATCCTTTGGCATCTGTTCATCTTCATCAAACATATGAACCCCGCCATTGAAGTCCAGCAAGTCTGCATGGTGGGTTCCGGGCATTGATATCTGAACCTTGTATCCGCCCCAGGTGAAATGGCGAAGCCCTCGGAAGTGGGACTTAACGTATCTCTCGACGCCACTGGCCAACACTCTTTTGTGAGGGCGGACTATGTGGAAGATGCGCTTTTTGTGTCCCTCGTCGGCATATACCGGCTCTCGTTCGCTGAAAAAATACGGTGTTCTTAGGAGGTCTATTGAAAAGGCCGCCGTGATGCCGTTCTTCGTGGCGGCAATTCTCAGGCCACTTGATCCCAGCTCATGGCCGCTGACAACCATACTGAAAGCGGTTAGAGTTCTCTCTTCGATGGTCATCGACACCCAGTCGATGTGCGCCAAGTCTTCGAGGGCGCCATATGACCATTCCTGATGTTTCAGCGTTGTATGTTTGCCTTTTCGGGATCGTCCGTCTTTGTGAATGATGGTCTGCTTCCGGGTCCACTGAAACCTTAGCGGGGTAAGCCGGCATTGCTCGTCCAGCCCTACATAGATTGGCGCCAGGAAACCCCCTGTCTTCTTTGGGTTTGTCAGGTCAGGATAAAATAGCAGCACCTCATAAACGTCTCCGGCAAATGACTGTATTTCACTGGGGGGGCGGTCAAGGCGCCGAAAATAAGCGAACTTAGTGTTTACTATGTCCCCTGTATCGGCCTCATCCGGCCGCCCGGTCCATACCACGCTGCCAAATCCGGGGCGAAGTTTTCGAGTTTTCCACCTTGGGGGAATGTAATACTCTGCCCTGGTGGTGCGTGGGATCACCGTCGCGCCCAGCTTCCGGTACATGCTATAAGCGTCGGTGTCTCGGGCCTTCAGTTTTCGCACGATTGCGGAATATTCCTTGAGGTGATCCAGAATATCTCGCTTGAAATAGAACCGCCCAATTTCCTCAACCTCCTTGCCGCGACTGGGCCCGCGTGTGCGCTTTTTGACGGGAGGTATTGACGGTTGGCGCCACGCTAAAATCACGGCAAAAAGACGCTTTATTATTGCGAACATCAGATCAATCCTTTCTCTTCAGCCAGCCACTCGGGGATCTCCATTTCAACGATGGGGAAGCCAGTGGGCCCGGAGCGGTTCAGCCTCTTGTCCCCCACGATGGCATCGGACTCGGTGCGGCCCACCTCGTTGAACTCGCCCATTTGGGACTTGGGCATCCACACGCCGTCAACTTCCTCGCTCTCGCACACGAGGTAGGCTTTCGGCGTCTCGCGGACGATAATAACCATCACTTCAACGGGGTCTCTGTCGGACATATCACTTCTCCTGATGGTGCCGATGGTGATGCTTTGGGCACAGCCATGTCACGTCCAGCGGACGCGAGTAATCCGCGTGGTGCCCATGACCCTCGCTGTCACCACATATCTCGCAGGGCCCCTTTTTCAGGCGCCCATCACGAACCGCATTGTTGACTGCCGTCTGCGCGCGGTAGGCGGCTGGGTTTTCTTTGCGCCACCTGTCACTGACAATCCGCGCCGCAGACTTCCGCTCGGGGCGTTTGCTTCTAAGGCGGTCATACTCGCGAACGCTATCATTCTCTCTGCGGTGGCGGCGGACATCGGCCTTAGCACATTCCTTGCACTTGTTGAGGCGTCCATCCGACATCCCCTTGTGTTTATAAAATTCCGTGAGGAGTTTGACCTCGCCGCACTTGAAACATTCCTTTGTGTTCATCGTCCCATCCCTCCAGGGCCCCTGAGAGCCCCCTTCTAAGGGAAAGATGGGTCAGTTAAAAGGGATTTCATCACCCAGGTCGTCCGCCCCGCCGCCACCCTGGTTCTGATTGCCACCACCGCCGCTGTTGTCCCGGCGCCCGTCGAGCATCTTGAGGACGCCCCCGTAGCCCCGGCAGACAATCTCAGTCGTGTATTTCTCGACGCCGGCATTGTCGGTCCATTTCCGGGTTTCGATCTTGCCCCGGATGAAAACCTTGCTGCCTTTGGTGAGGTATCTGCTGGCGATATCCGAGAGCGGGCCCCAGAGCGTCACGCGGTGCCACTCGGTCTTCTCTTTTTTCTCGCCGCTGTTTTTGTCCGTCCATTTTTCGTTGGTGGCGACGGATAGATTGGTGACCGTATCGCCGTTATCGAAACTCCGCGTCTCGGGGTCTCGGCCAAGGTTGCCTATGATGTTGGCTTCATTGAGCATCTCTGATCTCCTCTTCTGGTCTGACGTACTTCCACACAAGCCGGTTCGAGTCATGCCCGACCGGCCGCTTCTTCCTCGTCCATCCCCGGTGCCCAAGATGCCGGGCAACGCGGGCCTCTTGTAATTTACTGCGCCGTTCTTTCGGTATCTCTAGGACGGCGTGGAGTATTTCACGCACCGTCACCTCGTCCATTGTCGCGACATACTGGTCGATATCGTCGGCCCAGATATCATCCTCAAACCGTTCTTTCTGCTGCTCGTTGGCGATGCGGATTTCATCGCCCACCAAATACAGCGGCTCGCCAGTGAGATGCACGGCGACGGCCTCGGCCCATATCTGCTCGCGGTCGTTTTCGATGGCCTCGAAGTCAACGCTTGCGCTCCAGACCGGCCAGAACCGCCGGTTGCCGGTGCTGTCCTTGAGGTAGCCGCCCGTCGGGTTGACGGTGCCCGCTAAGACGCACTGACGGGGCGCCTTGAGTATCGACGTGCCAAAGGGTGGCCGATATTGATCTATCTGGCGGGTGATCCACGCCTTAATGTCGTTGATCTCATGGACGCGGAGGGTGTTTAACTCGGCCATCTCCACGATGAAAACCCCCTGCATCATCATGGACGCTTCTTTGCTGTGGATATCCTGTATCGCGTCGGTGAAATAAGCCACACCGCCGAATGTCGCCAGCTTCTGGAGCGCGAGACTTTTGCCGATGTTCTGCGGGCCCTCAAGGATTAGCATGGTGTCGAATTTGCAGCCGGGCTCGAATACCCGGCGGACGGCCGCGACCAACCACTTGCGCCCCACCAGGGCCGAGAACTCGGTGGGCTCGACGCCCATGTAATAAGTCAGCCAGCCATCCAGCCTCTTTTTGCCGTCCCACTTGCCCTCTAATTCCGTCAAGAATTCGCGAGCCGGGTGGAAAGCCCGCTTCGATGCGGCGGCAATTATTGCCGACCGGGCGGCGTCTTTGGTGGGGGACAGCCCGTAGTGTTCTAACTGGGCTTGGCAGAATATAACGTCTTTGTCGGTGAGGGTGTGCGGCTTGTATGTCTCGGGATCATCCCAGGGCGGGCAACGTTTGACTAGTATTTCCAGCGCGAATTCATCAAAGTAAAATGTCTCGGCCAGATCGGGGTGATCGGAAAGGAATGTTATGTAGTTGTGAACTGATTTGGCTTTGGGGCCTCCCTCGGCGTTGTAGATTACGTTCTCGCGCCAGTCTTCCCCATCCCCCGGCGGGAGAGCCGCCTGTTGGGTTGCCGGCGTTGTCTCGGGCTCGGGCTCAGGCGGCGGGTTCCAGGCGGTGGCTTGTTCTCTCAGCCACTCCAGAGTTTGCTCGCGGTCCCAGCCTTCCTCGGCGGCGTCGGCCGCGTCCCACCCGTCGGGTTGGCCCGTGGTGTCGATGATCCTGATCCGCTTCGCGCCCTGCCGGTGCAGTATCAGCGCAATCTTGCTTGTGGCGGCGCGGCCGGGCCCATCTGCATCGGGCCATAGGATGATGTCTCGGCCGGCAAGGGGGCTCCAGTCGGTCTTATCGACTACGCTCGTTCCGCCCCAGGTGACGGTGTGCATTTTCAGCAATGCCTGGGCGGCGTCGGCTGTCTTCTCGCCCTCGACCACCAGTATCTGGCCCCGTGTGGTGATCCGCTCGACGCCGTACAGCGGGCGCGGCTCGGGAAACTCATAATGGCTCCACCCAGGATCGACGCCGGGGCGCTCGCACCACATGATTTTGGGCGTGATTTTCCGCCCGTCATTCATGTCCATCCGTAGGACATAACCGTAGGCGCCGCCATCGGCCGACTTGTAGAGGTGCGCCAGCGTCGGCGTGTAGTTGGTGTAGCGCTCCCGCTTTGGGTTCCACACCCGAATGCGGGTGCCGGGTTTGATGCGGCGCGTTCCCTTCGGGATGGGCGTGATGGGCGTCACATCGGCATAAGGGTCTGGCGGGGGCTTGAGCGGCTTGGGCTGGTGCCTCGCCCCGCCATCATCGCTCTCGCCCGTGATGATCTCGTTGGCCTCGCGGAGCCCAACCCCCCGCGTCTCCATCACATAGTCCAGAACGTCGCCCGTCGCGTTGCAGCCGAAGCAATGGTATTTTTCGGTGCCATCCGTGGCGAAGAAAATACCAAAGCTCGGTGTCTTCTCGTCATGGAATGGGCAGAGCCCGGACCACCGGTTGCCGTCCTGTATCAACGTCACGTCCGCTGCAACAAGTTCCCGCAACCGGCCAAGGCTTTTGGCCCGGTCGATATCGACCGCCACGTCAGGCGGCCTGGGCGCTCTGGGCTAGTCTTTCAGTGGCGAGCTTGACCACCTCGGGGATGGCCGTCACCCCGCACTCGTAGTTGGAAATTGTCTTCTTGTGAAGGTCGAGAGCGTTGGCGGCTTGGATTTGGGTCCAGCACATTTCCGCTCTCCATTTTTGGAACTGGTCGCTTGTCATTTGGTTAATCTCCCTCGGTACGGGACCGTCGGCTGACGGCCGCGCCCCTCCCATTCAGAATATTCGGAAGGGCGCGGCCCGTCAACGAGATTGCTACCTGATTAAAAGGTAGTACCCGCCAAAAAATATTGCGAACATGATGAAACCCTGTGCAACGGCGAGAGCCAGGAGGGTGCGGCGGGTCATGCCCACCACGTCCCGCCAACGCCGTCCCAGGCATGGTCACAACGTAAGATAGCCATCGTCCGGCGCTGCCATTCGGCACGGCAAAGGCTCGCCAGGGCTTCGGCGTAGTGGTCTGCTATGGCGCTATCCATCGCCGGCCACCATGCCATCTTCGATGACAATGCCCACCTCGCCCGTGGTATCGACCACCTCCACCCAGACTTGGTAGTCCTCGGCCTCGGTCATTTCTGCGATCATCCCTATGCTGTCCTCGTCCAGCAACGAGCCATCCCTGATCCGCAACACCTTGACCTTGGGATTCATGGCCATCGCCAGGGCCGTGCTGACCCTGATCTGCTCGGCATCGCTGGCCTGGGCCAAGGGAATACCCTGGAACATGACCCCCTCTTCCAGATCGATGGTCAGCCCCTCGACCGGCAGATGCGCCGCCGCAACCTCGGTCTCGAACTTGGCCGTGCGGGCGGCCATGGCGTCGGTGAGTGCCTGGGCTTCTGTTTCGAGGTCTTGGGCCGTGATCAGCGTCTCGTTCCGAGCCCGCTTCGCGGCTGCGTCGGCGTTGCGTTCCTGGGCCATTGATATGTCAGTGCGGAGCCAGTCGGTTATCGTCGGCTCTTCCAGGGTTTTCGGCCTGATCTCATCGGCCTCGGCCTCAAGCGTTTTTATCAGTTCCTTGCCCTTCCTGATCCGGTCAAGCAATGCGTCCAGGCTTTCTTGGGCTCGGTCAATTTCGTCGTTGTCGTGTTCGACCGCAATCAGCTTGGCCATAAGCTCGCCTATATCGATCTCCTCGTCGGGCGCGTCGTCAGGCACGTCAAACCCCTGATCGGCCCGCAACCTCGCGGCCTTCGCGTCCCTGTTCAGATCACGCCGGGCCTCGTAGTCCGCCGCGTTCTCGGCCTTGACCGTCGAGCCATCGACGCCCGCAAGCCCCTGGAGCATCACCACTTGCTCGCCCGGCCTCTCCCTCATAAAGGCCAGTGGATCGAAGCTTAACTTCCCGACCAGATCGTCCAGCATTTTTTGCGGGGATTGGAACTGCGCCCCGTCGGCGTTCGAGACCTTGAGGTACGAGCCCTTCGACGTGAACGACCGCTCGACCACAATCTCGCCCAGGTCCAACGTGATGTGGGCCGTGGTCTCGCCCTCTCTGATCGGCTTCGCTTGGATAGCGTCGGCTCCCGCGAGCGCCCACCAGATGGCGTCGAGGACGGAGGTTTTGCCCGCCCCATTCCTCCCGCTGATCTGAACCATGTGACCGTCTGGCGTGATCTCGACCGCCACCAGACGTTTGATGTTCTCTGCTTCTAGCTTGATGATTTTCATTTTGTGGTGTCCTTTTCCATGGTGATTAGGAGGGTTCGGCCGGGAAAATGCCAGGACCGGCTGGCGTGGATTGACACGTCAACCCCCTTGTCGATCCACTCGCCCATTTCTTTGATCCCCTGAGCGTTGACGCTATACGGCTGTGTGTACCATCTCGCCGGCCGCCCATCCCTTAGCCAAAATGTGGTGTGGTCTTCAAAGCCGGGCCCATGCTCCCATATGCTTGGGCGCTTCCCCAGAAGCCTTATCGGGTGGTGGCGGCCCTTGGAATATTTCAGCCCCTTGGTAGCGGCCTTGAAGATACTGTCCGTCGTGGCTTCCGCATAAGCCCGGTCAATCATATCCGGCGGCAACACGCGCAAGGCGGCGACGGCGGCCTCAAACTCAGGCGTTCTGCGGACGGGATCAACGAAGGTTCTTTGCCCCTGTCCTGTCATTAGCTTGGGGTGTGCTTCCATCGTCTCAATCTCCTATGCTTCCCCTGCCGGCACACAAATAGCCAGCTTCAGGGACGTTATTTCTCTAGCCAATTCTTCGATCTTGTCGCCGCGAAGGACGGCGACGTCCTTCCATGGGATTGGCAGCGCGTCCTCCAGATCGACAAACGCCAAATCCATCGCCGTGTCGCGTTGCTCTTCGAGGTCGTGGACGCGGGCCAGCAACGCGCAAATATCTTGGGCGATGGTCGCCACGCCCTTCTCCTCGCGTTGCTCGTTCGAGAGCAGCGCTCGGATAGAAATCGCCTCAAACTCGTCGGTCGTCACCATAGCCAGCCCTGCCAATCGGCCGTGGCCAACATCATCACGGCCACGAACAGCACAACGACCGCCCATTCTTTGATGTTCATTTCATCGCCTTCCACGTCTTTCTCTTCGCCAGACCGGCGACGGCGTTGGCGCACTTGTCGCAAACGTGTGTGTGTTTGACCGCCATTGTCCTAGTCTCCTTCGCCTACTAATGCCGCAATGGCGCCCTTAATCACCTCGCCGCACGGTGGGCACAAAAGAAACTCCTCTTTCTCGTTGAATGGATGCCCTTCACCCCCCCTAGCGAACGAAAGAAACGCCCAGCCAGGGGGCGATGGCTGCACCGGCCAAGGCATCGATGCCTTGCACCCGTCGCACTCGCAGATATAGCTTGCGGGGATTTTCTTTACTGCCATTGTCCTAGTCTCCTTTTGGCCCGGCTTCCAAAATATCGGAAACCGGGGCCGTGTCAACGCATTTGCTAGTCCTCGTACAGCGGCTCGTCGTGCCAGTAGTTGCTGTCCGTCAGTACGTCGGGCCGGTAGACGCCCAGGCGCGATTCCTTGCAATCGTCGCAGACCTTGATCAGCGGGATACCTCGCGCGTCGTACTCAAGCCAGGAATGCTGCCCGCTCCCGCATGAGCAAAGCATGGTCCGCTGGGTCCACGAGACCACGCCCTCGTCCTCGTACTTGTCGCTCGCGGCGACCTCGGCATAGTTGGGGTATTCCCGGTCGAGGGTGCCGTCGGGCGCACAGTCGAAGCCGTAGCCGCTCCAGTGTGTTTCCCCTTTCCGGCGAAAGCGATGCTCGTAGGTGACACGGGTCTCCTCGCGCTTGTCTTCGCTGATCGTCGTGGTCGTGGTCATGCCTCGCTCCCTTCCGCCGCCTCGTCCTCGACGCGGCGGTGCTCGTAATACTCGGCCACCTTCGCCGCCGCGAGCAGCAACTCCCACGGCTCGGCGGGAGTGCCGTTGACCTCATCGTCGCAGTTGTGGACGTGCCATTTATCGGCCTGAACAGCCATTGCCAAGAACAGCGCGCTGGCTTGCTCGGCTGTGACCGGCTCCAGTCGAGCCCCTTTCGAGAGGTTGCGGCGGAATCCGTAGCTCGCGCCGCTGATGTCGCCGTTGCCATCGTTGATGATGGCTAGGTCTAGGTTTTTCATATGATTGTCCCCTCTCCTTTGCAGGTCGAGCAATAGGGATTAATTGCCCGGTATCCTGCGTACTCGTCATCGTTTTCCGGCCCGCAATCGTCGCAGCCGTGGGTCATGTCCCAGAT
>Ga0209434_1000207_pt1 | contig 30244 bp, 40 predicted proteins | sample ETNvirnome_2_300_FD_184068 | JGI IMG/M metagenome (GOLD analysis project Ga0209434, IMG submission 184068) | Marine viral communities from the Pacific Ocean - ETNP_2_300 (SPAdes) (version 2) | ecosystem: Environmental > Aquatic > Marine > Oceanic | place: Pacific Ocean | collected 2013-06-22 | reverse complement strand
CGACGATAGGGGATCTCGTAATTTGTGTTGACGAAGCACGCCGAAACGATGTCCCTTCTATCCATCCAAAAAGATTTATTGGATTAGTGCTTGACAAATCCATCACAGTCTATAAAATACAAGTAGTGGATACTGGTGAAGAGATATATTGGCCAGTATCTACAACTTATTTATGGAAGGAAACAAAATGAGTACTGAAGAAGTAAATACCACCCACCAAGAGGGACCACCTTGGAAAATTGTTGGAAGATTCCCAACATTTGAGGGGGCGGATCAAAAACGTCTCGAATTGGCTATAGAAAAGGATCTTCAAGTGAAGGTTCATTGGCAGGGAACGGTTAATCATCGTTATTTTGCGGTTAAAGCACGCCTCGACCCGAGTGTCGCGCTTGAGGAGGCTCTTAGCGCTAAGCGCGCCGAGAAGAAGAGGCGCAAGGCCAAGCTTAATAAAAAGCGCCGGAAGAAGTGAGAGAGGAAACTCGAAGACAGCGTTATGACAGTAAGCTTAAAACTGCCAAGAAGTATCCGATTAGTCTCTGCGCTATCAATTTCCGCGTCGATGATAATCTTGGGTATCTTATTAGGAGTGCTGCTTGCTTTGGCGCAGAACGGCTTTATGTGGTTGGACACGTTCCTGAGCGCAGCAGTATAAAAGCCTCTTCTGGGAGTTTGATTGATTATGTGGAAATTGTTCAATTTTCTACCCCGTCAGAGTTTCTTACAGAAATGGAAATCGAAGGGATTAATGTTATTTCCGCAGAACTGGTGGAAGAAGCAAAACCACTGGCTTCTTATACTTTCGATTTTTCTCGCCGTGTGTGCTTGGTTGTGGGAAATGAACAAATTGGAGTTCCTACTGAAATTTTGGCGAGATCTGAGGTAATATATATAAAGTTAGCTGGTGTTGGGTATTGTTTAAATACATCCCAAACGGCAAACATAGTGCTTTATGAGGCAGTAAAACAATTTAGTCATGTGTAACTACTTATTTATAAAGGCCATGCAGTGGCCACAAGGAACAGAAACGGAACTTTTTAAAGGATGTCGGAAACAAATAATAAAAAAATACCCTCCTTTCTTAAAACCGTATATCTATCCAATAGGGAAATACGTTTGCTGTTAGCTGGCCTTTATTCACTTAAAATGCCCAAAGAAGAAACAGAGGGAACACTTTGGAAAAAGCTTTTATTTGAAAAATTGCATAAGAAAACACGCCGAAAGAAATAGCAAATGAGTCTCAACCTCGACGATGTTTTAAAGCTAAAAGCAGCCATAGAGTTTGGATCAGAATACGAGTACAAAATTATAAATGGAGGTTTGGGGCGTACTTTAGTAATAGATGCTCGCATACGAAAAAAGGCACGCGAAGCGAGAGTAAAAATACCTTCAAGGTGGGAAGGCCTTTATACATTGGTAATTTATAATCAAAGAGAGGAAGAGGATGAAGATGAGTTATTCTACGACAAAAATCTTGCATAGACTTAGAAGGAACACTGATGACTGAACGGAGTGATAAAAATATTCTTAAAAAATTAAATAATAAAACTGTTTGTGTATCGGGGGGTTTCGATCCAGTCCATATAGGTCACCTTAGAATGATGCAAGAAGCTGCAAAGTATGGTGATTTAACGGTAATAGTAAATTCAGATGAGTGGCTAATGAGAAAAAAAGGATACATTTTTATGCCCTTTGAAGAGCGCTGTGAGATTATCGAAGGTTTTGAATGTGTAGCAGCCACTGCTCATGTAAATGATGCCGACGGAACAGTATGCGAAGCTCTACGCCGCATCCGGCCCGACTATTTTGCCAATGGCGGCGATCGCCGGGATAATAATACTCCGGAAATGCAGGTCTGCACCGAACAAGAGATAGGTCTGCTCTGGAGCGTAGGGGGCACCAAAATTCAAAGTTCATCAGATTTAGTTTCCGTGGCGCCGGTTCTTACAACCATAAAAACAACGGAGATTGACGGTCTCGACCTTACTCCTTCGCGGGTAGAACTTCTGTCGTCAGATAATGTTTCGAAAAAGAACAATTATTGAATGATCTCTAATTATAGAGCAGCCTAAGAGTCTTTATGAGTCGCAAAAAGATTTACGTATTAGACACCAGTGTTTATCTTACAAGTGCCGATTGTATTTATGCGTTTGATAATAATGACATTTATGTACCTTTGAAAGTATTTGAAGAGATAGATAAACATAAAAAACGTCAGGATGCGGTAGGCGCCCAAGCTCGTAAAATTATTCGTATTTGGGATGAATTGCGTGGCTCAGGATCTTTAGATACCGGAGTACGTATACGTAAAGGCTTGGGTATTGTAAAAGCAATTAGTGCATCTGGTGTTACATCTGAGGATTTACCTTGTGATTTAGACATTCGCATTCCTGATCATTTTATAATTGCGACAGCTCTGAAGGCTCAGCGCGAAAGCAACCGTAAGGTTATTTTAGTATCACGGGATATTAATATGCGTGTAATCTCAGACGCGATAGGCCTGGAATCCGAAGATTTTCAGAGTCAGCAAATCGTAGATAATAGTGAGAATATTTTTACTGGGTGTTCTACAATTTTAGTAGACGATGAATTAATTGATCAATTTTATGATAAAAAAGATGTTTATCTCGATGCGAACAACTTATTTCCCAATCAGTATATTATGTTGGTTTCCAACGCTAATGAAAAAAAAAGTGCATTGGGACGGTTTACTAACGCAAGTACTCCTTTACAACAAATTGCATCCTCGGCTAAAAATAAAATTTGGGGTATCTCACCACGAAACAAAGAGCAATCTTTTCTTTTAGATGCTCTAATGGATCCCAAAATTGAAATTATTACTGCTATTGGTAAAGCAGGTAGCGGCAAGACGATCTGTGCGATCGCTGCAGCCCTTGAACAAACCATCGACGAGCGCTACTCCGTCTACTCTCGTGTAATCGTTTCACGCCCCGTACAGCCCCTAGGAAAGGACATTGGTTTCCTTCCTGGTAGCCTAGAAGAGAAGATGACTCCTTGGCTCATGCCAATTCAGGATAATCTGCAATTTTTAATGGGAAATGACAAATTAACGCTTGACATTTACATGCAAAAGGGTACAATAGAGATAGAAGCATTGACTTATATTCGTGGACGTTCAATCTCAAATGCCTTCATCATAGTTGATGAAGCACAAAACTTGACAATTCATGAATTAAAGACTATAATAACAAGAGTAGGTGAAGGTACAAAAATTGTGTTAACTGGAGACGTCGAACAAATTGATAACGTTTACATCGATGCCACGACTAATGGTTTGACACACGCAGTAGAAAAGTTCAAGAATTTTGATTTAGCGTCGCATGTGACACTACATCGCGGCGAACGTTCGAAGGTCGCCACCTTTGCTGCAGAAAATTTGTGAGATAAAAATGGAAACAGAAAACCCCGATTTAAACAGTCCGATTAAAGATACAACCGGACTAAAGCAACTAGTAGTAAATTATATAGGAAATCGTCTAATCGTCGACGAGGAGATAACCGTCGACATGGCAGTTGAAGTTTTTGCTGCTGAATTCCCCGAGTTTCTTATGGCAATTGCCGAGGAAAACTTTATTCGAGGCTATCAACAAGCCTTAGATGATTTGGAAGCTGCAACTAAGAAGTAATGGAATACTACATCTATGACATCCCGGTTTTTATTATAAATGACCCGGAACCAAGCGTGGACATCCCTCATTTTTGTGAAGAGGTCGAGGAAATTTTGTCTCGTTTCTTACTAAAGAACATTGATGCAGTATACATTGGGAACTTTAAGGAATTAAAAGGAAAAAATGCCGCTTTTAGCCATGGCGCAATCTACATGTCGTGCAGGGAGCCAACAAACTTTGATATGTTAGAAAATTTCATACACGAAACTGCTCATGCACTTGAAACTACATTTGGATGGCAAATTTATGACAACGATTTGATAAGCGAGTTTAAAGCAAAACGAACACGACTCCGGCATCTTTTAACGGGAGAAGGGTTTCATATAAATCCTTTATTGTATTCTCAAACAGAATATAATGAAAAGTTTGATGAGTTTCTGGCCTATAAAGTTGGCTATCCGACTTTAACGTCTCTAACGACGGGCCTTTTTACATCTCCTTACGGCGCTACTTCAGTTCAAGAGTACTTTGCAAACGGATTCGAGAAATTTATCCTCGACGATCCCCGCTTGGTTCAAAAGATTAGCCCCGTACTTTATCAAAAGATAGAAAGTATTTTAAATGACGAAGCGTGAACACATATCATATTCAGAATTAAAGGATTGGGTGTTGTGCCCTCATTATCACAAAAAGGCGTGGGTTGAAAAAGTCTCGAAGTTCGAGGGCAACGAATATACCGCTTTTGGCACAGCAATTCACGATGTTTGCGAGAAAAAACTCCTGAAGGAAGATATCGATGAAACAGAAGTATTCCAAATTGGCTTTGATAAGAAACTCCAAGAATTGATGGAAAAAAATATTGAGGTAAATGGGGCAAATGTAGAAGCAATGCGAACTGCTGGTCCTGCGATTCTAGCCGAGGTTGACGAAGCTCTGAAAGACTATTTCGGTGATTATGAAGTATTCTCTTCGGAAGAAATGCTTTATGTGCCAATTGAGAACTTCAATATCAATTTCAAAGGTTTTGTGGATGCTGTCGTTAAGGTAGGAGATACTTATCACCTCTTTGATTGGAAGACTTGTTCGTGGGGCTGGGATAGTAGGAGAAAGGCAGAGAAAATAGTCACATATCAGTTGACTCTGTATAAACATTTCTTTTGTCAGAAGCATAATATCGACCCTAAAAATGTAGAAACTCACTTTGCTCTTCTAAAAAGAACGGCTAAAAAAGACCGTGTGGAGATATTTAGAGTAACGAGTGGATCGAAGAAAACTGAAAATGCACTTAAACTTCTATATCAAGCCATCTATAATATCACTAAAAGATTTAGTATCAAGAATCGGCTTAGTTGCCATAAGCCCTTTCCTTGCAAGCTGCTTAATACTAAACACTGTACATAAGGAACTAAAATGTCTGAAAAAATCAAGATCTTTACGATCGGCGACCATCCATTATCGCCTTCTGGGGTAGGAACCCAGACTAAATATATTATTGAAGGAATGTTACGGACTGGTAAATATCAATTTGTATCTTTTGGGGGAGCTATTCAACATCCAAACCATGAACCTCAACACACTGAGGAGCACGGCGCCGATTGGATTATCTGGCCAGTTGATGGTTATGGAACCAAAGAACAAGTGCGCGCCATGGTTCATCAACAGAAACCCGACATTCTATGGTTTATGACCGATCCGCGCTTTTTTGGGTGGTTGTGGGAAATTGAGCACGAGATAAGGCAGTACGTTCCTATGGTTTATTATCATGTATGGGATAACTATCCCTATCCCACTTTTAATAGACGAGCTTATTTGTCTAATGACCACGTCGCCTGCATTTCTAAACTGACACACGATATTGTTCAGACAGTTGCACCGGAGGTGGATAGCAGCTACATTCCACATGCAGTCCACGAAGAAATCTATAAGCCCTATGGCCGCGCGGTCCAGAATAAACTTAAAAAAGAGAGGGACTTAGAAAATAAATTTATCATTGCTTGGAATAGTCGCAATGCGCGCCGTAAACAATCAGGATCCTTGATCTGGTGGTTTAAAGAATTTTTGGACCGAGTGGGTCATGACAAAGCTGTGCTGATCATGCATACTGATGTCAAAGATAATCATGGCCAAGATTTAGAAGCAATTATTCATGAATTGGGCCTTACTAATGGAGAGGTTCGGTTTTCACAGCAAAAGATCAGTGCCACCGACCTTGCTATGATGTATAACATGGCCGATTTAACTGTTTGCATTTCAGATGCGGAAGGCTTTGGTCTTTCCACCTTGGAATCCTTGTCGTGCGGCACGCCCATTATGGTTACTATGACCGGTGGGCTGCAAGATCAAGTAACAGACGGAAAAAATTGGTTTGGAATTGGTTTAGAACCATCCTCAAAAGCTGTTATTGGATCTCAAGAAGTTCCCTTCATTTATGAGGATAGATTAAATAAAGAAGACTTCATTGAAGCTTTAACAAAACTGTATAATATGTCAGATGAGGACCGAGACCGTCTGGGACAGCGGGGAAGACAGTGGACTCAAGAACAGTTTAATTTTCAAGATTTCGTCGAGCGTTGGGATACGTTATTTACTAAAATTTATGAAGAAAAGGGGTCATGGGACTCCCGTACCGGCTATTGTGGCTATGAATTGAAGGAGTTTTAGACTATGAGAAAGAAAATCTTAATGAAGGCTCCCGTCTTATCACGATCGGGATATGGTGAACAATCACGAATTGCTCTCCGCGCGCTGCGCACAAGGGAAGATCTCTTCGACATATATTTAGTCAGTATACCATGGGGGAATACAGCTTTTATAACCCATTCGGATAATGATGAATTTGAATGGATCAACCAAAAGTTAGCCGAGACAGCCCTTTATATACAACAGGGCGCTGAGTTTGATATTTCGCTTCAAACAACAATTCCAAATGAGTTCGAGAAGATAGCGCCAGTTAACATTGGTTTTACGGCCGGAATTGAAACTGATCGTATTGCTCCGCAGTGGATACAAAAGTGCAACGAAGTTGATAAGATTATTACAATTTCTGAACATTCACGTAAGGTATTAGCGGAGACCTCCTACAATGTGCAGAATAAACAGACTGGCGAAGAGGTACAGAATTTTCGTATTACGAAGCCGGTGGAGGCAATTAATTATCCGGTTTATCATTATGAGCCAGAACCGCTAGACATCAATTTCTCGACGAGCAAAAACTTTTTGGTCGTATCCCAGTGGGGGCCCCGTAAAAATTTAGAAAATACAATTCGGTGGTTTATTGATGAGTTTAAAGACGACGAAGATGTAGGTCTCGTTTTAAAAACCAATACGATGTCAGATTGTATTATGGATCGCGAACTAACCACACGCCGACTTGAGGGTTTGTTGCATGGCGCACCAGATAGAAAGTGTAAAATTTATCTTCTTCATGGGGAACTTACGACGGGCCAGTTGACGTGGCTTTATCGTCATGATACCACGAAGGCTCTTATCAATATTGCTTATGGTGAGGGTTATGGGTTGCCTCTCTTTGAGGCTGCTTATAATGGCCTCCCATTGGTTACAGTTACCTGGTCTGGCCAAATGGATTTTATCTGTAAACCAAATAAGAAGGGAAAGAGAGTTCCTTTGGTTTCCAGAGTTGACTATGAGTTAAATCCCGTTCAACCAGAATCGGTTTGGGAGGGAGTTATTACCGAAGACTCCTGCTGGGCATATGCGCGAGAAGCATCCTATAAACGCGCCATCCGGGAGGTTCTTACTAAAGAAAAGCATTTCCAGCAGCAAGCACAGAACTTACAAAAACACATCTTAGAAAACTTTAGTGAAGAGAAAATTTATGAACAATACGTCGATGCAGTTTATGGTAAAAAGGTGCCCAAGATTGAAATAGATGATCTTCCCAAGATTTCTCTTATTACATCGGTTTATAAGGCGGCCGATCACATAGAACAATTGATGGAAGATGTGACACGTCAGACGATCTTTGAAGAAAAATGTGAGTGGATTTTGTTAAATGCAAATAAAGAAGGAGATAATGCAGAAGAAGAGGTAATTCTTAAATTCGCAGAGAAATACCCCAACAACATCGTTTACAAACGACTCGAAGAGGATCCGGGCGTATATGGGGTGTGGAACCAGGGCGTACGCATGTCCACAGGAGAATATATTACAAATGTAAATTGCGATGACCGGCGACATCCTAAATGTTTAGAAAATCAGTCAAAGCTTCTTTATTCGGACGACGAGACAGATCTTGTGTATATCGATTCGTATGTCGTCCAGGAGCCAAACAAACAGTGGAAAGATGTAGACTCACAGACACAACGCTATAATTTTGAAGAATTCAGTGTTGAAGCTATGTTGCGTGGGAATCTCCCACATAACAATCCCATGTGGAAGAAAACTCTTCATGACCGGTTCGGTTATTTTGATGAAAATTACCGTTCTGCAGCCGACTGGGATCTATGGTTGCGCTGCGCAATTGGTGGAGCAAAGTTCAAAAAGCACCCGCAAATTATGGGAGTGTATTATTTTAGTCCAACCGGGATTTCAACAAACCCAGAGAATAATGTCTGGAAGAGAAAAGAAGAAAGAGATGTCTTCCAAAAACACCTTGTGGAATATCAGAAAAGTCAGTAGCGGAACAGGTTGATGGAACTGTCTCAAAATATTTTAATAACAGGCGGCGCCGGGTTTATAGGGCACCATATTGTTGAGTATTTACTTAAAAATACTGATCACAACATTATATCACTAGACCGAATAGACACATCTTGTACTCTTGGTCGCTTAAGCCAGATTTTATTAGAAAACCCGGAATATCGACCACGACTTAAAATTGTTTGGCATGATTTAAAATCTCCAATTAACACCCACGTGACTGAAGAAATTGGTTCCGTAGATTATATTTTACATTTAGCTGCTGGTTCACATGTTGATCGAAGTGTCAAGAACCCAATGGGTTTTGTGATGGATAATATTGTGGGCACCGTCAATTTATTGGAGTATGCTCGCCACGAATTAGCAGCAACCCTTAAGATTTTCTTAAATTTTAGTACAGACGAGGTTTACGGCCCTGCGATTGAAGGGATTAAATTCAAGGAGAACGATCGCCACAACCCATGCAACCCGTATTCGGCCTCGAAGTCCGCTGCGGAGCACATGTGCAACTCGTATTTCACTACGTATGGAGTACCAGTTATAACAACCCACACAATGAATGTTTATGGTATAAGGCAAAGCAATGAAAAATTTATCCCTCTTATTATCAATAAGGTGTTGAACGGCGAAAAAATACAGATTCATACCGACGAAGAGGGGAATGTGGGCTCGCGAAAATATCTTAATGCGGCAGATGTAGCTTCGGCTATATTATTCTTATTAGAAAAAGGTATCGTCGGGGAGAAGTATAACATAGCGTCAGATGAAGAGATTTCAAACCTCCAACTTGCTGCCACAATTGCGGAGATTATGGGAGAGGCCCTGGATTATGAATTAAAATATCCTAAAGAAACCAGGGGGAAGAACGATACTCGATACTCAATTTCTGGACAGAAACTTCGTGCCTTGGGCTGGCGGCAGAAAATTTTCTTGCAAGATGGTTTAAGAGAGGTGGTTAGGTGGCATACCGCCCACGCCATGGTCGGCGGTCGATGAAGTGGACTTATGTACTGTAATAAGCGAGAGGTTTATCCCCCAGGCTCTTAATTTAATAAAGAGCTATAAGATACACTCATATGATGCAAAGGTGTATGTATATTATTTTAATACAGATGTTGAAAAACTAAAAATTTTTAATTACTTATTTGGTGACCAAGTGGTGCTCAAACCAGTTGAAGAAGTTTGTCCTCATGCATACAACCCCCGCGCGTTCTTCTATAAAACATACGCACTTTATGACGCGCTAGTAAATCAATCCGACGCTGTTGTTTATTCAGATTCAGCATCTTGCTTTATTGGAGATGCCACCAATATTGGGGCTGACCTGATAGATGACTCACTGTTTATGGTATATACAAACCCCCAGCTCATTAACAAGAAATGGACCACCACTGCGTGTTTGGAAGCACTCAACGCCCCCGGCGCAGAGTTTATGCCCCAGTATTGGGCCGGCTTTCAGGCATACAATCGCACAACAGAAAATTTATCTTTTGTAACGGAAATGTATGAAAACATGAAAAATCCAAAAGTTGCTTTACCTCCAGTGGGCATATCTTATCCGGATGGGCAAGACACAGCCTGTATAGAACACCGATGCGATCAGTCAGTTTTGTCGATCCTGATCCACAAGCACAACAGACACCAATCGTACGATACTGTGAAAAATGCGAAATATGGTGATTGGCAAACTATTGTGAGCTTTGATGGATCTTATGTTATTCCAACAGAACAAATGGTATTATCTCCGCGCGAGTCTAAAACTGGCCAGTTTAGGTTTTTAAAAAATGCTTGATATCTTGATATTAGGGGGAAATCGATTTTCTGGGAAGTTGGTCACAGAAAAATTATATAATCAAGGGCACAATATAACAGTTTTAAACAGGACAGGTACAGCCCCTGTGCCATGTAAAATTATACAAGGTGATAGAAATGACGAGAGCTGGCTAAAATCTGCGCTTCAAGATAAATTTTTTGATTGCATTGTTGATATGTGTCTATATCGTTTGGAACAAGCGAAAAAATCTATACCAATATTTGAAAGCAGCACAAATAGATATGTTTTTATTAGTAGCATCGCCGCGTATCAACAAAGTGAAGTGTTTCCCATTAACGAGAACCACCCGTCCGGTCCTTGGCCTATACACGGGGACTATGGAATAGAAAAATTAAAAATAGAGCGTTATTTGCCATCATTTAAAGGCCTTTCCTATGTCATCTTGCGTCCAACATATGTTATAGGAAAAAATAACCACCATAACAGGGAAGGCTATTATTTTGATAAAATATTAAATAATGAACCAATTGACATTGAGGGCGATGGAAAAGCAATATTATCATTTGTGTTTGTAGAAGATGTTGCTAATATCATTGTTATTCTTGCGACATCAAGCAAGCTGCCTAAGGAGGTATATAACATCTGCAATGATGAGTTTATCACCATAAAAGGGTTCATTGAACTACTATCTGGTGTAATAGGAAAATCCGTCCCCCTTAATACTGTTGATGAAGTGGTGTCGTTTAAGAATGAGCACTGTTTTTTTTCGAACGAGAAAGTAAAAAAGTATTTGAATTATAAATTTAAATCATTAAAACAAGGAATATCAGAATTATATGAGCACGCATATAAAATACCCTAGAGCAAAACCTTATTTTTCAGATAAGTCGAAACAAAAAGCAGTTTTTTATTTTAAGGAAATATTAGATACTGGTAATCTAATTCAAGGAAAATATGTCAAAGAATTAGAGGACAAGTTTGCGAATTTTATTGGTACGAAATATGCTATAGCCACCAATTCTTGTACATCTGCATTGGAGATAGTGATTAAGGCATCAGGAATAAAAGATAAAAAAATTCTTGTTCCATCACAAACATTTGTCGCGACGGGAAATGCAGTAATAACGTCTGGAAACACCCCGGTATTTGTCGATATGCATGAAGATACCTTGTGCATGTCTTTCGAATCAATTAAAAAGAATATGACCTCAGATGTCGCTGCTATTATATTAGTTCATATAGGCGGCCTGATAACTCCAGAATATTATGAAATTAAATCATATTGTGATGAGAATAACATATACTTATTTGAAGATTCAGCGCATGCGATAGGCTCGAGCATCGATGGAAGAAGGTCTGGCACCCTCGGAACCGCGTCATGTTTTTCTTTTTATCCCACAAAGATAATGACTACCGGTGAGGGAGGAATGATAACAACTGATTCTGAAGAATTGTCCGATCTATGTCGAATTTACAGAAATCATGGTGGCGATGGAAGAAATTTCTATTATAACGCGTCAAACCACAGAATGACAGAGATAAGCGCCGCCATAGGACTAACACAGATTAGTGAAGTTGGTATGTTCATAGAAGACAGGAACAGAATCGCCTCGTCATATATCAGCCATTTGTCTGGTGTTGAGAACATTAGACTATTACCCATTTATGAACACATATTTAATTGCTATTGGAATTTTTATTTTATTTTAGATGACAGTATCGACCGAGAAGATTTTAGAATAAAATTGTTGAAACATGGCATACAAACAGGAGATGCATACTCTCCTCCTTGTCATCTACAAAAGGTATTCAATTCATACATAAGTTCGAATCAAGATTTTTCGGTCACAGAGAGAATTTTAAAAAACCATGTGTCCTTACCAATGTATACTGAACTGCAAGAGGACGATGTTAAATATATTGTTACTAGGGTAAAGGAGGCCTTAAAATAATGAAAATAGCAATCCACCAGCCAGAACATTTTCCTTATATGGGATTTTTTCAAAAAATGCAATCAGTTGACGTGTTTGTGGTATTGGATGATGTCCAATATACGAAGGGCGGCTGGCAAAACCGTAATAAATTTTTGAATAAGAACGATGTAGACGAATTCTTTACAGTGCAGGTCGAGAAAGGCGCCAATAAAAAATTAATAAAAGATGTTGGTTTGGTGGACGGCCCCTGGAGAAAAAAAATAATAAAAAAAATACAACAGAATTTTGGCTTTGATTTATCTTACATATACAATAAAGATAGTTTATTAGAAATGAATATGCTTTCTATTGAGTGGGGTAGGGACAAGCTTGGTATTAACACTGAGATGATTATGAGCAGCGATTTAGGCATTAAATCCACAAAAACCGAAAGAATATTAGATATCTGTAAAGAACTAAATGCAGATGAATATGTTTGCGGACAAGGATGTCTAGATCAGAGATATGGCGCCTATCTGGACACCGCGATGTTTAGTGATATTGAGTTGACAGTCCACAAGCCATCGCTAAAAAATTATTATTCCGTCATTTATAATGTATCGGAGACTAAGTGAAATTTTTAGGTTATGATAATGTACTGTGCTTATCTCCACATCCGGATGATATTGAATATAGTATGATGGGCACCATTATGAAATATAGTGACACATCTTTTACGGTTTTGTGTCTAACTGGTGGAGGAACGAAGTTTTTAAAAGCAAAGTGTCTTAATTCTGGATATACAATAGATCGCCAAGCAGAAGTTAGAAATTCTTGGAAAGAGAATAATATAGATAATGTAAAAATACTTTTTTCTGATTGTGAATATCTGGAAGAAAAAGATAGAGACCCGGGTTGGATTAATTATTTAGAAAATGAATATACTAAAAGATATGATTATGATTGTATTTTAATGCCAACAAGAGATGATTCTATGTTCGAACACAGATTCGTTAATGGATTGGTCCCCGCGTTGACTAGACACCATCCTATATCAATCGTGGAATATCGTACCCCAAGCACATTAAATTCTTGGAGTGCAAATATGTTTGTGGATATTAGTGCCCTTTACGACAAAAAAACAAAAGCATTGAAATGTTTCGAGTCACAACAAGAAAAATCTTATTTTTCAAAATTAGCATTAGAAATGTTTCATACAAATTTTCAATGTGGAAAAAAAGGTATGATAAAAACAGAACAATTTAAAATTATAGAACTTTTTGTAAAGGAGTAGTAAAAATATGAAAAAATACACAGTAATGTCGGCAGACTCAAATCCAGAATATTTGTTTTTTGTCCCATTGGCGTGCGCCTTTTGGAAAGATCTTGGTTATAATCCATACGTGATCCTTGTAGACAATGATGATATTAATCACAATATTTTAGACCTAGTTTTGGAGACGTCTAAAAACGTAGGAGCACACGTAAATCATTTTAAACACATCAGCGGCTATAGAACTTCTACTGTTGCGCAAATTTCAAGATTATTTGCCGCGGCGGATCCTTTATTCAAAGATGATGATTATATTATAACAGATGATATTGATAAGTTTGTTATATCTTATCCATGGTTTAATCAACAAAATTTTTCTAAAGATATTCATATCTTTGATATAGACGAAACAAATTATACGCGCCTCAAAATTGGGTATATAGGTATGCAGGCCCGGATCTGGAAAGAGGTTATGAATGTTTCGGATTCAAGTCTCGGAGAAAATGTTGAGAAATGTTTGGAAGAACATCTTTCAAAAGATTCTTATAAGAACGGACAAAGACTCTCTCAATTTGAAAAAGAAAGAGATGACGCGTGGAATCTAGATGAGTATTTATTAACAAAATCTGTCTTCAATAGTCAATATTATCCGGATAAATGTCAGATGATTGAAAGAGGTGGTAACCATTTGGGACTTAGAAATGGCAGAATTGACAGGACTTTCTGGAAAGAAACCATGTCTATGTACCTTAGAGCACAACTAATAGATGTTCATTTGCATCGAGATCCATATCAGGACTGGATGTGGAAAGACATAAAATTGATTATGTCGACAGTATTTTCTCCAAAGGAAATAGAAACCTTTCAGGAATATAAAGATAAATTTGTGGAGTTATTATAAGATGGAAAATTTTTTAGAGCATAATATCGATATTCATGAATATATTACCGGTAATCGATTTATAGACATATGCGAAACATTACAAATTACTTTTTGTAAAACTGATTATTTGAGTGACTATACGAATACGGAACAAAGCATATTTGTAACACACAATAGTGATTACCACATAGAGAGAAACAGATATTCAATTAAGCCAAGAAAAATAAAAAAATGGTTTGCATTGAATAAGGATTATGATGACAATAATATAATCTCTATACCCATAGGAGTAGAGAGTATGAGATTTAGGATGAACCCCACAAGTCATATGGGGAAATATTCTTCTAGAGGAAACGGCAAGGACTCTTTTGAGAAGGCAATTTACTTAGACAAACTAGCAAAACAAAAAATAAAGCACAATAAACTAGTATACTTGAATATGAACCCAGACACGTTCAGATCAGAGAGACAACATGTTTTGGACTTATTCGCCGACGATCCGCGTGTTACAAATAGAAAAAACCTCACATGGAAGGAATATTACGAAGATCTGGCGTCACATAAATTTGTTATTTCGCCCCGCGGAAATGGCGTTGATTGCCATCGAACATGGGAAGCGCTTTATTTGAGAGCCATCCCAATAGTTAGAAGAAGTGTATGTATGAGTGAATTTGAAGACCTTCCAATTTTATATGTTGACAAATGGGAAGAATTATGTTATATTAATTTACAAGAGAAATATGAAGAGATGGCTTCCAAACTTTACGATCTTTCTAAGATGAAAATATCTGGTTGGGAGAATATTATTAGGGAATGTATAAATGAATGATATCTGTGTAATTTCCACCGGTAGGAATGCGAACAAATTTGTTGTTAATTGTATTAACAGTGTGCTTACCCAAACGATTAAGCCCAAGTTTCATACTGTTATAGATGATATTAGCGATGATGATACTGTTTCTTATTTAGATAGATATGAGGGCTTAGCTGGTATTGATATAAAAATTAACGAAGAAAGAAAGTATAGACTTAGAAACATATACGAGAACGCCATAGATAAGAATCCTGAAGACATTATTTGTATTGTTGATAGTGATGACTGGCTGGGCAAAAAGACTGCTTTAGAAACCATAAAGAATGCGTATGAAAATAATAATAAATTGGAATATGTTTATAGTAGGTATTCGTTGACACAGGGCGAGCCGGGCTGCAGTAGCCCCATCCCTAATGATAATTGGAATCCATATAGCGGCGCTTGGATAACGAGCCACATGTCTACTTTTAAAGTTAAGGCGCTAAGAGAAATATCTGTGGATAACTTTTTAGATTGGAACGGAGAATGGTTTAAAATAGCAACAGATCATGCAATGACTTTACCTATTTTATACAGACTTTGGAAAAGAGACAATGGTTATTCTGCTGTTGGGTTCATAGATGAGCCACTATACATACATACTTATCACGGAAACCCTTCCAAACCAAGGAGTGGCACCCCGGCCGCGGATGCACGAGCAGCCTTGGCTGTTAAATGTTCCACATATATTAAACAAAGAGGATACATAGAATAAAATGAAAAAAATATATTCATTAGTAGATGAAGAAAGATTGCTTCATATAATTTTAAGAGGTAAAGAAGTTACTACGGAGAGACTAAATGTTGTTGATGATGAACAGTTTTTACAACTAGCAGCAATGAGGTTGCCTAAAGGAAAAACCTTTAAGCCCCATAAACACGTTATTTACCCAAAATTAACAAATATTGCTCAAGAATCTTGGGCTGTGATGAGAGGTAGCGTAAAAGCTATTTTATATGATATCGATGATGAGATTATAGCAGAAGAAGTGTTGAATGCTGGTGATTGCAGTATTACGCTCTATGGTGGCCATACTTATGAAATTATGGAAGACGATACACTGGTGTATGAATACAAAACTGGACCATATCTAGGAGTTGAGCTGGATAAGGAATTTATTAAGGAATAGGAGAAGTTTAATGATAAAAGTTAACATGGGGTGCGGCTGGAGAAATTTCGGTGATGATTGGGTTCACATCGATGGGGGCAATTATGATCATCTTGATTATCACAGTATTACAGAGCTGCCGTTTGAAGATGATTCAGTTGATTTAATCTATGCTTCGCATGTATTAGAATACTTTGATCGTACAGAAGTATTAGAGGTGCTTAGCGAGTGGCACCGAGTCTTGGCTCCGGGCGGCACTTTGCGATTGGCAGTTCCGGATTTTGAGGCCATGGCACGCCTATACTGTTATGATTTTCATAATTTGGAAACTTTTTTGGGACCACTCTATGGAAAGATGGAGATGAAAGACAAAACGGTTTATCATAAAACAGTTTATGATTTTCGGAGCCTTCAGGGGTTGTTAGAGTTTATGAATTTTGAAGATGTTAAAAAGTACGACTGGAGAGAGACAGAGCACTCTGAGTTTGATGATCATTCACAGGCCTATGTACCTCACATGGATAAGGAGAACGGGATGTTGATAAGTTTAAATGTAGAATGTAAGAAGGTAGAAAAATGAGCTATCCAATAGAAGAACTAGAATTTATGCAAAATAAAACTTCCCCCATCATTTTAGATGTGGGCTGCGCAATCGCCGGCGATGCAATACGTTTTGGAAATCTTTACGAAAAGGGTAAGGTATACGCTTTTGAGGCCGACCCTGCCATGATTGAGGCCGCAAAGATAGCAATTGATAAGAATAGTTTGCATGACAACATTACCCTAATAGAGAAGGCAGTTAGTCATTTGGACGGAACTATTTCATGGCACCATGCAGACATCGCAGAAAACCACCGCAAAGGCCGCTTTAAAGCGCTTTTGGACATTGACGGAGAAAATCCTCCTGACTGGTTCGCGGGCTCCTCTTCGGGCACTATTAAAAAGCCATTAGATCATCCCGGCAGATTTCCGCATGTGCTATACGATGAAGCAACAATTTCAGTTCCTTCAACTAAATTAGATACCTGGTTTAAAGAGCAAGATTTTGATCAAATTGATTTTATTTGGTCTGATGTGAACGGAGGAGAGCTTGAGTTCATCATGGGAGGCCTAGAAACTATTACTAATCATGTTTTATATTTTTGGACAGAATGTTTACAGAACAACCCCACTCTTTGGGAAGGCCAGCCCACCAAAAATCAGATCTGTTATTTGTTGCCCGATTTCAAAATTGTGTTTGATGACGGGAACGACATTTTGTTTTTGAATACTAAACTTGCTACCGCAAATACGTCAAAATAACAGCACCTTCCATGTCCACAACAATAAACATTGTAGGCTATGATAACTGGTATTCTGAAGTTCCATGGTGTCGAGGTCTGGCTCAGAACCGAGAATTTAATGTGGTTTTTGGCCAGAAGGAAGATAATGAGATAACGTATTTTATACGGGATGGAATTCACGAGGTCGACAATGTTGAATCAAAAATTAAAGTTGCGCTTTTAACAGAGTGCCGGCCCTTTGACATACAAGATCGTTATGGGTTTATTCTTAGAAATGAGAAAAAGTTCGACCACATCGTTACGTATGATGATAAACTAATTGATCAACTACCAAATAAGACATGTCCAAACCCAGAAGGCGGAACGTGGGTGTGGCCTCAGGAGCGACAGCAGCTGTATGACAAGAGTAAGATATGTTCTTATGTCGTGTCTGTTAAGCAGACGACCGAAGAACAGCAACTACGAGTAAAATTGCTTCAACTTTTTTATTCTCTCAAAGATCAATTTCCCGCCATGGATCTCTATGGGCGAGGCCACAACCCATTTCCTGAGGATCATGATAATGATTATGATGGGAAATCATTAATTTTGAAAGACTATGCTTTTTCCATTGCGTTAGAAAACTGGATCCAAGACAATTATTTTTCTGAAAAAATTATGGACTGTTTTATGGTTGGAACGGTTCCAATCTATATGGGAGCGCGTAAGATTGGGGATTACTTTAATAGTGATGGCATAATTATTGTTAACTCAATCGAAGAAATTTTAAAAGAAGTTGACACTTTGTCATTTGAAAGGTATAATAAAATGATGAAAGCGATCAGAGAAAATTTTGAGATTGCTAAGAATCACTATGACACGGTATCTTATTCATACAATAAGTTTATAAAGGAGACAAAGTGACCAAGAAGACCCTACATGATTTCGTCGACAAGCATTTGGGCAAAAGAGTTTTTATTTTAGGTACCGGGCCAACACTGGAAGAGTTAAGCGAAAAGCACATTTCTCAGTTGGAAGAAAATGAAATTTCTATAACAGTGAATTTTTCCCATCTTAAGGTACAGAATCCCACTTATTGGGTTTCCGGTGGTCACCCTGGCCAGGTTGCTTTTATGATGGAGCACCTGAGAGAAGAAACGGTGCCCTTTTTTCATCAAGGCCCGTGGGAACGTCGGCATTTCCCCGACGTTGAGCGTATTGTCCACACACACGATCAGACGGTTAGCTTCGAAAAAAACCCTTTAACTCGAATTCCGGTTAATAACACGCTTATAGGGGGTCACAATATCTTGCTCGGAGCGTCTCATTTGGCATTTATAATGGGCGCGTCTGAGATCGTTTACATAGGATTCGAGCAAATAAATCGATTACATTTTTATAACTTATGGGATGAAGAAGCCCAGTCAGGCTTTAAACTTAAACTCAAAGCCTTAGCGGAAAAATACCACGATAATCCACAAATTGTGGAATGTGTAACCGAAACTCTCAATGTAGATGAGCCCGACGAGCAGCGGTGGTGCCATTTTAAACCTCGCGAAATCTGCGAGAATTTAACCTTTAAAAAAGAAGGAAAGGAGCACCACAATTACGCTTTGTTCAGGAACTATGTGCAGCAGTTTCAGGAAGCGGGGATTAAGACATACACCACCGCTACAGAGGGGATAGCGGTAGATGCTGGGTGTGAAGTGGTAACTTTAGAATATTTGTTCTCATGAGTACATTGATAAACAACAAAGAGAAGGTCTGGATTCTTATTCCGGCCCGCAAAGGATCGAAAGGGTTCCCTAATAAAAATCGCACTCTTTTTCCTTATACGGCCGAGACAATTCCTTTGGCTTTGAAAAATAGGGTTTATGTTTCAACAGATGATGAGAACATAGTTGAACAAGCCCAGAACGCTGGTTTTAATGTAGTCCATCGCCCGGCCGAATTAGGTCGCGACGAAACTTCAATTCGCGATGTTTTGGTTCACTTTAAAGATGAGTGCGAAGTTCCCGACGGAGATGACATATTAATGCTTTATTTGACATTTCCAGATAGAACAATGGAGAAGGTAGAGGAAATATACGAATTTTATCTAAATCAAAGTGCTAAGTCGGCACTGTGCAAAACCGACTTGGTGACTCACCCCTACTTGTGTTTCCATGAGCATGATGATTTTAAAGGCACTCCTGTGGTGTCTCATGATTTATACCGCCGACAAGATTATCCCAAGTGTTTTATGGTTCAGCATTATGTGGCCCTCACTAAAGCTCACGAACTTAAAAATTTGAATCGCAATTTGTATAATGAGAATACAGTCTATTATAAAATCAACGAAACACCCGACATCGACGAGCGCGCTCACTACGATAAATTTTTAGAAGAACATTATGAAAAAGTATAGTAAATCTTTTGCCGACATTTTGAAGATAAAAACTTCTTTTTTTGAGCAGAATGATTCCAAGAAAAAACATTTAGAAGAAATCAATAAAGTGTATGTGGCGCAGCCTCGTCGACAGACTTGTAAGACTTGCGAGACTCCAATTGGAGCGCCTGATTGGAAAAGCTTTGGGGTACCTTATTCGATTTGCGAAACGTGTGGCCATCTCAATGGCCACCATCAAGACACACAGGGCTTTGCGGAATACCTTTATGGTAATGACGAGAATGGTTATCATACCAATTATACTGAGGATCCGCAAGCTTTTTGGCAACGAGTGCAAAAAATACATACCCCAAAAATTCAATTTTTACAAGAGATCCTTGCGTCCGAAGGCGTCCCAACATTTGACATTACGGATTTAGGCTCGGGCCCTGGCCACTTTATTGCCGCAGCAGAGCTAGCAGGTATCAAAGCCCATGGTTTCGAGGTTTCGGCCGCAATGGTGAAAGAGGGGAATCGTCACTTAAAGGAGCTAGAACTTACACAAATCTCTATGAATGAGATTTATGACCTGGCAGCAACCACCTCTACAACGGTTTTGACATTAATGGGGGTCCTAGAGCACCTAAATAGCCCAGGCGCACTGATTGATGCTTTCAATTCTTCTCGCGCAACATACCTGTACATCAATGTGCCTCTTTTTTCCTTGAATGCTTTCATAGAGCACACGTTTCCAGATGTGATGCCGCGACAGCTTTCTGGAGGCCACACTCATTTGTACACGGAAAAATCCTTAAAATGGCTAGCCAAAGAAAAAAACCTTGAAGAAGCCGGTACCTGGTGGTTCGGCACCGATGCGATGGACTTATATCGTTCTATGTTGGTCACCCTGCAAAAGAATGGTGTCAGCGAGAAGGCACAAAGCATCTTCAAGGAATCATTTCAGGGCCTTATAGACGATTTACAGCACCAAATAGATGTTACTAGGAAATGTTCCGAGGTACACATTGTATTCAAAAAGAAAGAGAATAATACTAATGACTTTTAATCCATATGAAGACACTTTAAATTTACCATTTTTTATCGCAGAGATTGGGATCAACCATAACGGCGATCTAGAGACTTGTAAGAAGTTAATAGATTTAGCCGCCGAAGCAGGATGCGATGCCGTCAAGTTTCAGAAGCGCGCCATTGACACGGTATACACGCCAGAGTATTTGGCGTCTCGTCGGCAGAGTCCGTGGGGAACAACTCAACGCGCCCAAAAAGAAGGCCTCGAATTTGGCAAAGCAGAATATGATGAAATTGATAGATATTGTAAAGAGAGGGGAATTTTATGGAGTGCATCCGCCTGGGATGTCGAGAGTCAGAAGTTTCTACAGCTTTACAACCTGCCTTTTAATAAGGTGGCCTCAGCGATGCTTACGCATACGGAGTTATTGAAAATTATTGCGTCTGAAAAGAAGCATACGTTTATCTCAACAGGAATGTCAACTACACAAGACATTGATAATGTGATAGAGATTTTTGAAGCTGCAGACTGCCCCTTCACCCTTTTCCATTGTGTTTCTACTTATCCCTGCAAAGATGAGGATTGCAACATAAATTTGATTAAGACTTTACGGGATAATTACGACGTACCGATTGGCTATAGTGGCCATGAAAGCGGCATTCTTCCTTCTTTGTTGGCTGTTGCTATGGGTGCTTGCGCACTAGAGAGACACATCACTTTAGATAAAACGATGTATGGTTCCGACCAATCAGCTTCGATTGAGAAAGATGCATTAATACGACTGATTCAGGAATCTCGCAAAGTTACAAATACTCTCGGGACTGGCCAGAAGGAATTTTTACAACACGAAGTTCCGGTTGCTAAGAAACTGAGGTATTTCGAGGGGGGCAAAAAGGTTGCCGGCAACTAAAATTAAAATTGTTCCCAAGGGCTGGGGGCATGAGAAGTGGATTGTTAACAAAGAAGAATACTGTGGCAAACTTTTATTTTTTGATGAAGGAAGGCGCTGTTCGTGGCATTATCATAAAATAAAAGATGAGGTGTTCTACTTACAGTCAGGAAAGATGATTGTTAAGTATTCGATGTCTGACAACATCGAAGAAGCTGTTGAATTAGAACTGCATGCGGGTGAATCGTTTCATGTGCCCATTGGCCTGAGACACCAGATGATAGCTGTGGAAGAGTCAGAATTATTTGAGTTTTCTACTCAGCATTTTGATGAAGATAGTCATCGCATTATTAAAGGAGATTAATCAACATGGATTATTACGACAATAAATCCATAACTATCGAGGTCACCAACAAGTGTTCAGCTGCTTGTATTATGTGCCCGCGCGAAAAAATGATCCAAGACCTTGAAAGCATGACATTTGAAGTATGGAAGAAGTTGATCGATGACTGCCATACGTTGGGGATCGAGCTTCTGGACCTATGTGGCTATGGGGACGTCTTTCTAGACAAGGGATTATTTGAGAAGATAGAATATGCCAAAAAGATCAATCCTGATTTTAAAATCTACATCAGTACAACAGGAATTGCCATGAATAAGAAAAAATGGCAACAAATTTTGGATACCGTAGACATTCTTAAGTTTAGTATTTATGGAATGTCTAAGGAGGTTTATGAAAAGGTTATGCACAACGTTAAGTATGAAAGCGCCCATCGTAACATTTTGGGATTTTTAGAGCTTAATGAGTCAGTAGGCGGTAAAGTTTATACAATTGGAAACTACATTGTGATGGAAGAAAATAAAGACGAATATGAGGAATGGATTAATTTTTGGGAGCCCAAACTTTCCGAAGTTTATGCTTGGAAGCCTCATAATTATGTCGATGGGCGCCAATACCGCGACATTACAGGCCAAGAACAAAAAACTTGTGGTCGCCCTTTGGAGGGGCCCCTCAATATAGCAGTGAACGGAGAGGCACATGTATGCTGTTTTGATTATAATAAGCTGCTGACCGTTGGGTCTATCGTGGACATGAGTATCCCTGAATTAATGAATAGTGATCGTATGAAAGAGATCCAAGAAAAACATCTCAATAATGACTTCCAGGGCCTGATTTGTGAGATTTGTGATCAAACTGTAAAAGATGATTCTGTACTATTGTATCATACTAATCCAGACCGCATGGTGGGGCAAAATAACGCTTCAATGTGGGTTTTTAACGAAGGAGAAGAAAAAGATACAAATAATCGTTTAAAAGTGTTAAACTAATCAAGTGATAATTTATGTTGACATTGACGAAACGATTTGTGATACTCCCCCTTCAAGAGATTATTCTCAAGCAACGCCAAAGGCCGAAAGGATTGAAATCATAAATAACCTATACAATCAGGGAAATACAATTGTTTATTGGACATCCCGCGGGGCCCAAACAGGGGCTGATTGGCGCTCTACGACCGAAGCTCAATTATTGGAGTGGAAAGCTTCCTATCATGACTTGATTTTAAAGAAGCCTCACTATGATCTGTTTATTGATGACAAAAGCATAAATTCGGATATCTTTTTTGCAGAAAGATGTAGAGAAAACAATGACTAAAAAAGTTAATTATACTTCATGGCCATTAGGCCGGATTCCTTCTGAATGGTATCGCCCCGAACTTGAGCAGCTGCGAGACGCTGGCTATGAGTGGGATGACCCCAGAGATGCAGTGGATCTGTTTGAGAAGAAGATTGCTAAATTTGCTGGAGCAAAGTATGGTGTTGCTATCGATTGTTGTTCTAATGGCTTATTTTTAGCGCTTAAATTTTTAGGCGCCACTGGTACGGTTTTGGTACCCTCTCAAACTTATGTATCGGTACCTATGCAGGTAATTCATGCAGGATGCAAGATAAAGTTTGTCGATCTTGAGTGGAACGGTGTCTATCAGCTCGCGCCGTTTCCGGTGTATGATGGCGCAACGCGCTTTACGAAAGGGATGTTTGTGGGAGGAGACGCTCTCCAAATAGTTTCATTTCAAATCAAGAAGCGCCTGCCTATAGGTCGAGGGGGCATGATTTTAACCAATGATGAAAATGCCTACAGGTGGCTTAAGAAAGCATCTTATGACGGCCGCGACCTAGAGAAATATTATCCAGAAGACGATTTCGAAATTTTAGGGTGGCACATGTACATGACCCCGGAAGATGCCGCCCGTGGAATACTCCTGATGGACGAACTACCCGACGTCAACGAGGACTCAGGCGGTCATGAAAATTATTCAGATTTGTCTAGCAAGTCTGTTTTTCAACCACATTTGGAAGATTAAAGGAGAACTAATGGCAAAAAAAGCACTTATTACTGGCATCGCCGGACAAGATGGAAGTTACTTGACAGAGTACTTGTTAGGCTTGGGTTATGAAGTATATGGAATTGTGCGACGCAGCTCAGTTTCGGAAAATCAGGATAGCCGCCTCAGACACCTTCGTCACAAAATTACGACTTTTTATGGTGATCTTTTGGATTATCCTTCGTTGATAAGGATAATATCTGAAGTGCAACCCGATGAGATTTATAATTTAGGCGCCATGAGTCATGTGCGTGTTAGTTTTGACATGCCTTCGTTTACTATTAAAACGAATGCTTTGGGTGTATTAAACATGCTGGAGATTTGCCGTACCATGGTACCCAATGCCAAGTTTTATCAGGCTAGCTCCTCCGAGATGTTCGGAAATTCAGTTGATGAAGATGGATCCCAGCGCCTTACAACACCCATGAATCCCGTAAGTCCTTACGGCTGTGCGAAAGTCATGGGGTATAATTTAGTAAGGCATTATCGAAATGCCTATAACATGCATGCATGCAATGGGATTCTTTTTAATCATGAGTCTCCGCGGCGTGGGTCTAACTTCGTTACCAACAAGGTGGTCAAGACGGCGGTCCAAATTAAGAAGGGCAAGGTCGATAAACTGGAATTAGGTAATTTAGATTCGCACCGCGATTGGGGTCACTCCAAAGATTATGTTCGCGCTATGCACATGATTCTTAATCACGATACGCCAGATGAGTTTATTGTGGCCACCGGGCGCACTCACTCGGTACGTGATTTATGCGAGCATGTTTTTAATCGACTAGAAATGAATTATGAAGACTATGTTGTTCAAAATCCTAAATACATGCGCCCCGAAGAACTGCGATATCTAAAGGGAGATTCATCGAAAATTCGTAGAGTTTTGAAGTGGGAACCAGAATATACATTTGAATCAATGATGGATGAAATGGTTGACCACTGGATGGAAGAATTATAGTTGAATGTTGACGTGTGACGTGATCGGCACGGGCCCTGCGAACTCGGGCCTTGGAAACCAGATGTGTGTTATAGCAGCCACGTTATCGTTGGCTATTGATAACAACGTTCCTGCTGTATTTCCTGATTTAGCTTATCCGCCGTATGCTTTTTATGGAAACACTATTTTTTCTAGTTTGAAGGTGGGAGGTAATAAAGCTTTTGTTGAAAATGTTTTTCAAGAAACACCATTTACGAGTACCGTTTATAACGAGATTCCATTTCGAGACAATTTGTGTTTAAGAGGGCATTATCAGTCGTATAAGTACTTCTATCACAATCTAGACAAGATCAGGGAGGCGTTTAGGCTTCCAGATAATTTAACAGAAATCGCCCGTACAAAGTATGCAGAGCTGTTGAACATGGACAATACGGTCGGCATGCATGTCCGACGCGGCGATTATATGAGTTTGCAATCTAATTATGCGATTCTTACTGAGGACTATTATTTACGTGCTTTGAGTGAAATTGGAGACGTTTCTAAGATTGTTGTTTTTAGTGATGATATAGAATGGTGCATATACAACATGTCATCTCTTGCTGAAAGAGATGCTTTTTTTGTAAAAGGCGAAATGGACATCCTTGATTTGTTTTTGATGAGTAAGATGAAGCATAATGTGATTGCAAATTCTACATTTTCTTGGTGGGCAGCACTACTTAATGAAAATCATGATAAGAAAGTGATTGCTCCCATAGCGTGGTTTGGGCCGGCCCGAACTAAAGACAATGCCAGAGAAACAGCCGATTTAATGCCGCCTACGTGGACGAGGATGTAGCGTGGGGTGTACATTGGTCACAGGGGGCACCGGGATGGTTGGGACTGCCTTACGACGCGTTCTGCCGGATGCTGTTTATGTATCATCACAAGATGCAGATCTGCGGTGTCCCTACCAAACAGAGGAGCTTTATTCACGACTTAATCCTTCTCGAGTAATTCATTTGGCTGCCCGGGTGGGCGGTGTTAAAGCCAACATGGAAAACCTGGGGTCGTTTTATTATGACAATGTAATGATCAACACGAATGTTTTAGAGGCGTCGCGGGTCGCGAAGGTAGAAAAGGTACTTTCTTTACTTAGTACCTGTGTCTACCCAGCAAAAGCGCCGTATCCGCTTAAAGAGGAATCTGTGCATGCGGGGCCCCCTCATATATCTAATTACGGCTATGCATACGCGAAAAGAATGTTAGATGTTCAATCTCGCGCCTATAGAACACAGTATGGGTGTGACTTTATTACTGCTATCCCCAACAATTTATTTGGCGAGAATGATTACTTTGATTTAGATAACTCACACGTTATTCCAGCAATGATTAGAAAAATCTATGAAGCTAAAAATAACAATACTGATGCTGTTTTGTGGGGAGACGGCCAAGTCTATAGGCAGTTTACCTATGCAAAAGATTTGGCCCTTCTTCTTATACAATTACTGGATGGATATAACGGAGATACACCAGTTAATGTGGGCAATACTGAGGAACATCTTATTAAGGATGTGGCAGAAAAAATTGCTGAGATTTTTAACTTTACCAATGAAATTGTTTGGGACACATCGATGCCGAAGGGGCAAGTGAAGAAGCCATCGGACGGAGAAAAACTTAAGTCTTTGGGTTCAACGTGCTATACCTCATTCCATGTGGGGCTATTTAACACTTGCAAATGGTTTGAAGAGAATTATAATGTTATGAGGGGCAAATAAATGAGAAAAGTTTTAGTAACAGGCGGCCTCGGCTTTATTGGATCAAATCTAGTGGATTTGTTAATGACCAATAACGATCATGAGGTTACTGTAATAGATAGCTTGATTTCTGAGTCAAGTAATGAGGGTTATAAACGCTCTGACGTTACTTATTGGATTGAGGATATTCGAACCATTAACGAGAAAAGAAGGGGAGAAAAATTTGATGTTGTCTTTCACTTGGCCGCATTAGCTCGTATTCAGCCTAGCTTCAAGAAGCCGCTTGAAACGATAAGTATTGATTCATATGGAACTGCTGAGGTTTGCGAGTTCGCCCGTCAATGCGGGGCTAAAGTCGTGTATGCTGGTTCCAGTTCGTTTTATGCAGGCCCTTATTTAAATCCTTACGCGTTTGCTAAGTGGCACGGGGAAGAAATTTGTTTATTATATGCAAAGTGTTTTGGCCTGTCGACAGCCATCGCCCGATTTTTCAATGTGTATGGCCCACGTCAGCCGGAAATTGGCGATTATGCTACGGTGGTGGGGATTTTTGAGAAAAAACATCGTGACGGGATGCCGCTCACCGTCACTGGCGATGGTAAACAAAGACGAGACTTTACACATGTTGGGGACATTTGCTCGGGCCTCGTGGCCATTTCTCAGCAAGACTTCACAGGAGAGATATTCAATTTAGGAACGGCTACAAATCATTCAATTAATGAATTAGCAGACATGTTCGGCGCCACAAAAGTATATATTCCAGGGCGCCCCGGAGAAGCCTGTGACACTTTGGCTGACATTAGCAAGACTACAGAGTTAACTGGGTGGACACCGAAGATTAAATTGGAAAATTATATATTAAAATTTATAGGAGGATAAAATGAGATTATCAAATCAAGCCATCGGTGCACTTATGATGGCATTACAAAAATCATTGATGGAGCAAAGTGACATTGTTCCACTTTTGGCGGGGATGGATTTTGAAAAAGCCCCGGGCACAAAACGATGGGGAGGCAAGTCGTCCGAACTTGTGGTTAATAACCCCCCCATTGTATCACTGGAAGGCGTCACCATGGCCTTTCCAGAAGAAGAATAAGAAAGGAGGAAATGACAAATGGCACGTACCAAAACCAATACACCCACCACTCTTACTGAATTACAAGTTAAAGAGATGGTTGAGACCCTGTTGCGAGAAGCTATTAGCACGCAAGCAAGAGATCTGGAAAAACACCTTAACGACATTCATAAGCGTTTAGTAAAGGTCGAAACCCGAGCTAGCCGCTAGCCGTGGCTAGATATGTTTATCGTTGCGATAGGTGTGAAGAAACATTAATTATTTCACACCTATCGGACGAAACTCAAACTCAATGTCCGAAGTGCCTCTCGACAGAAGAGTTCAAAAAGGTTTTAACTTCTTTTAGTACCCATTCAAAAGATAGGGTGAACAAACAGAAGGTTGGCCAACTTACCGAAGAATTTATTGAAACTTCTCGGGAAGAACTGAGGCAACAACGGAAAGATCTGGATAAAACCCGATGATACTTATTATATCTTTTAGCGTGTCAGTTTTACTGAATGTTTTAGTGATATGGTATGTTATAAAATTATTAAAGAAGTTTCTGTTTATTTCTGAAAATTTGTCAGACTTGTATTTAACCACTAAAGCGTTTCAAGTATTTGTAAAGGCTTTATATAGCATGGATAACTATAACGGCGAACCGATGATTCAGGAATTAATTTTACGTATTCGTGAGGTGACTTCTGAAATGGAGAGATTTAGGGAAATTTTTGAATTTACGTTGGATGAAGAAATAGAGGAAGAATTAAATGCAGTTGAAGAAGAAGAGGAAGCGGCGCGCCCGCTCCAAGTCGTCTAAAAATCATTATTTTACTCAAGTGCATGAAGATGCCATTGTAAAATATGCTAATACCACCGATCTGGGCTTGCGCACGCAACTATACGTTGAGTACATACAGCCGGCTTTTGATCAAATGGTTGATAAGATAATTTATACTTATCGATTCACATCTTTGCCGAATATTGACTATCTCAAAGATGATTGTAAAGTGTGGCTCACTACTATACTTAACAAATATGATCCTAACAAGGGCTCTAAAGCGTTTTCATATTTTAGCGTTGTCACGAAAAATTGGTTCATTCACAAAGTTAAAAGAACTCAAAAGCGAAATCAAACCGAAGTATTTATGGAGGATGTTCTGAATGAGCTTGATCAAAATCTAATTTCAGCCGAGCCAACTTATTTGGCCACGCGCACCGAGATAGAATTTTGGTCTTCTCTCAACGAGGAAATAGATACTTGGAATTCTTTTATGCTTAAAGAAAACGAGAAGAAGGTCTTAATGGCAGTCCGAATTTTATTAGACTCAGCTGATACTATAGAAATTTTCAATAAAAAAGCTATTTATTTATACTTACGGGAAATTACAGGCCTCAATACAAAGCAGGTAGTTAATAACTTAAACAAGTTGAGAAAAAGGTATAAGGTATTCAAAGACAAATGGGAAAGCGGCGAAATTTAAATTTAGATGATTACATAGAAGAGACGACCACCAACATTCGTGAGGATCGCGCGATGGCAAAGTCACTTTTAATGGATGCGATAAGTGATATGAAATTGTCGGATGCATCCCGTAAGGAACTGGGCCCCATCGCCGCCAAATATGTTGAAAATCTCCAGCGTTCTAATGAACAGCTTGTTAAGCTAGCCGGCCTTTTACAAAAGCGGCGAGACGCTCAGTTTGGTTTATCGGCTAATGATAAAGAACAACTTTTTGATCTTTTGAACGAGGAGAGTTCGGAAGATGAATGATAAAATGGAACCGGGCCCGTTCGAACTCTCTGATTTGACTTATGGTGTTCTTAATAATTTTCAAGAATCAGGCATGCAGAATTCTGTCTCTCGCCGGCGCAGTTCGGGACAGGATTATATAAATTCCGCTCTGGCCGCGGCCAATGCCAAAGACGCCCTGTCTTCGGTTAGTGCTCTGTATGGGATTGTAGTACAGGTACTCGCCGAAAGCTACTGTTATGCGGCCGCTGGCTCCCGTGATCTCTTCTTAAAGCAAGCCGAATATAACAAGAACAGCGAAGCACCCGACAATGAGCTTGAAGACTATAGCTTCTATTATAAAGTTTACATCCCCGAAATTGAGCCACGCCCATTGCCGAGATCTCAGGCCGACCCGGTATTGCATACTTATCAACGGGTAAACATTTTAGACTCCGTCGCAGCTGAGCACCAGATGGGATTGGTCCCAGGTACCATTGTTAAAGTAGAGTATGGTGACTTTCAAAATTTGTTGGACCCGACGATTGTAGGAGTAGAAGGGAGCGTTGTGCCTTCGTTCCTTAAGGAGGTAGACCCTTGTACGAACCTGACAGCAGATAGTTTTCGAGGAGGAGGCAAATCGCTTCCAGGTGTACGTATTGCTACGAATAATTATGTATATCAACTTAAGAGTAATCGTCTGGGGGGAAGCGAACTTGAGCAATACGAACAAGGTGATATTATTGAAGGCGATGACCTGGA
>Ga0209434_1000206_pt1 | contig 30267 bp, 43 predicted proteins | sample ETNvirnome_2_300_FD_184068 | JGI IMG/M metagenome (GOLD analysis project Ga0209434, IMG submission 184068) | Marine viral communities from the Pacific Ocean - ETNP_2_300 (SPAdes) (version 2) | ecosystem: Environmental > Aquatic > Marine > Oceanic | place: Pacific Ocean | collected 2013-06-22 | reverse complement strand
TATTTTCCCAAATAAGATTTCCATCGTCATTTAGATGAAGAGGCTGCACAATCCCTTTTCTTTGGTGTAAAGCCGTCATGCTAAAGAACATTTTCACTACATTTTCATCATACTTTTCTCCATTCTCATCAATGAAGCTTGCCAGCTCCGGTAAGAAAGTGGTCACTTTACCCATTAACTGTGCCTTAGGCCCGTGTTGCGAGGGCTTACGCCCCTTGTTTAAGAGATTCTCAGTTGTTTGATTTTTTAGCCAATTAATCCCATCTTGCCCCTGGAGGCGGGTGCTTTTAATAAATTCAGGAGAATAATTTTTACCCGGCATGCTCATATTAAGCATCCGAGCTATTTCTGCATCATCTCCAGCTTGTGCATTTTGTATTAAAGGAAGAATATTTTCTTTTTCTGCAACAATCCGTTCAATCTCATCGCTAACCTGCTGATATGATGTCAGCTTCCACAGATCAGGCATCTCTCGGTATAAAACATTCCCTTGGTCGTCTCGCCTCCCGGGAACAAACTTCAGTTTTAAACTACCTGAGACAAACTCTGCTTCATCTGTATTCAAGATGTCTTTTGCCCTGTGCTGATTTTCAGGCTGAACTAATGAATTAAAATTGTCTACTAATAAACCAGCCATAATTTCCATTACATCAGCAGCACCCATCCTAGAAATGAACCGTGGGCCGCCTTTTTTCTCAGCCACCTCTCTCATACGATTTGCGATGCCACCCGCAAAAGATTGTGTAGATTTTATTGTTGGCTCATTTACAAGCATAATATCAGCAAACAATCTTCTTTCTGCTAATTCTTCCTCCCTGTCTTCGAATGCATCATCTCGAATGGGTGCCTTAACTTGAGTTTCTGCTCCTAATGGCAAGCTTCCACCAGTCTCAGGGTCAACGGGCATCTGGGATTCCCCGCCCATCTCTCCTTTTTCGCTGCCATAATACATAGATTTCTGAACTAGAAATTTCTCCATATCTGTTAAAATAGGATTATCGCGTTCTAAAAATGAACCTACATTGCTAAATTCAGAAATATCATACATTTCGCGTGCCAGGTCAAAGCCTTCCATGATTTTTTCTGTAAGTATTCCATCCAACCCTTCGCGCATATAATAAGATGGTTCGCCTTGCTTAATGTCAGTTATAAAATTTGAAAATTCTCTAGCACCCATACTAGTGGCATCAATGCCCGCTTGTTGCAAATATGCATCTGCATCTTCCTGTGGATATTCTCTAAAAAATGAATATTTTAATCTATCCGACAAATTGTTTTCAATAACAGAAAACAACCCATGCATAACTGGATACTGTTCCATCAATTGGTACAGAATATACTGTGGATTGCCTCGCAACATACTTTCAAACATCTGGGCATGCATGTTTCCCCCCAACTCTTCTTCCCAAGAGTCTCCTTCTTCTTCTTTTGGCTTAAAATAGTTCTCATACCCGGCAGGCATTTCACTAAACGAAGCATCACCCCCCAATATAGATGTTATAAAGCTTTGCGCCAGTTCAATATCAATGAATTCACCTATCTCTTTTGCCAATATAGTCCATGCCGTTGTTGCTACATATGATTTAGCTTCAGGATAATTCCACTCTCCCGGCAGAGGAGATGGATCTCGTTTATACCGAAATACATTGGCAATATTAGTTTTGACAAAAGCAACAATATCTTTATTTATTTGATCAGTAGGAGCAAATTGCTGAGGATCAATAGCAACTTGTTCATGAGGCATAGACACGTAACTTTGTCCTTGCGGAGCAACAGATGGAGCTCCTGGCATTGGCGCTCCCGGCTGGGGCCTAATATCTTCCTTTCTCGGCTTTGCGGGGATAAGCTGATCATATTGATCTACAGGAGTCCAGCCAATGGGATATCTACCCCGTCCCACTTCTTTGCGCTCAACAACATTGCCTTCTTCGTCATACTGAACAAGCCATTTTGGCTTAGGTCTAGCAGCAAATTTATGCAGATTAAACATGCTTTAACTTACTATCTTAAATAGATATGTCCTCTTATCCACCATCAAATATTTCAGGACGTTTATCTTCCTGATAATATCTTATACGTTTTGCAGCAATTGAACAATATCCTGCATCCTTTTCTACTCCTACTATTTTATCCCAGCCACTTTCCAGGCAACCGATTACTTCACTACCAGATCCCAAATAAGGAATGAAAATGACACGCTTTCCCAATTCTCGCTTAGGAGGCAACAAAAGATTAGCTAAATATTTCGTTAAGACAACTGGTTTAGTCGTAGGGTGATTGTTTTTAATGGTTCGATTGCAAGTTTTCTCTTTTGTTGAAACCCTAGGAACATAAAAAAATCGGGATGCCCCTCCAGTGTCAGTATAATTTGTGACCCTTCCCGTAGAATACTGTAGTGCGCTATTATCTTCACGGCGCTCTTTGTAGGGATTAGGGTTGCTTTTTGTAATGCCGCTTTGGGCATCTAGCATATTAGCAGATTCTTCATCCATTAAAACATTTGGAGGCCATCTCCCTCCAATCCTACAGCCTCCAATATTCAAACAACCCACTCCCCACTTCCTTACGTTGTCAACATATTTACCATCTAAAGGCTTTTGACATAACAATATGGGCTCGAATGCAGGCTTCAGCAAGTTTGCGTAATCTTTCCATTCCTCTGCCTCTTCGCCTTGAAGATTATTGGAAATATAGTTTGACTTGGTAAACCCACCACCATGTAGCCATAATAAAGAATCTTTAATGTTCCAGCCTGCATCCTCAACATAAACAGATAAACGATGATAAGTCCTCGGAGCTCCAAATGCCAGCATATGAGATCCAGGCTTAGCTGCTCGCAATGCCTTCTCCCAGATTTCTTGAGATGGAATATTCTCGTCCCACTTATGCCCTTTAAATCCCAAGCCATATGGCGGATCAGTAAAAACAGCATCAAAATAATTCTCATCAAAAAAATCTAATACATCGCTAATATCTGCACGATAAAGACAAACTTTCTTGTCCTGGAAGTAGGATTCCATGAATGATTATCGATATATTAGATATGCCTGTTTCAAGGAAATTGCGCAAACCTTTCCGCAGCAAAAAAGATTTTAAAACTGTAGCACAAAAATGCCATATCTGCGGCGAAGACAATTATAATCTTCTAGATGTGCATCGAATTAATGAGGGACAGGCATATAGTTATGCCAACACAGCCTGCCTTTGTGTTCGCTGTCATCGACTACATCACTCAAAGTCTATTATTATCAAGAAATGGTATAATTCTACAATGGGCAGAGTATTACACTGGATTGACGAACTTGAAAAAGAGCATTTTTCATAACCCTCGAATCTCAGTGACTTCTAACGATTCTATGAATCCTTCAGTATTACGTGGCACATTGTATTTAGTAATTTCAGGCATTACGCCAAAAATAGTTTCAAATTTATTTAACTGCATAGCTAGAACGACATTACCCTTTTTCGAGCTCAAGTGTATAATCTGACAATCCCACAAATGAGCAAATTCTGTACATGTTTGAGCGGACAGATGAAAGGGAAATTTCAGCTTTATTTTTATAAAGGCTTGGCATACTCCCATGACTAAAGCTCGTGGGATTCTAGGATACAAGCGACAGGCGCACCAGCAGAAACAAGATTCTGTGAATGTCTTACACTGTCTCTCCTAACAGTTGATGTCCCAACTGTTTTAATCAATACTGCTGCATTGAAATCTCTTTCAATGATTTCACTACATTCAGGACACTGCCAAACTCTTTCCCACAACTGAAGATTCTTATTAATACAGCCACAGTGTCTACATGTCTTACTACTAGGAAAGAATCTGTTAATCTTAACTACTTCTTTTCCTAATTTCTGAGCATAATATTCAAGAATTGTTAAGAATTTAGCAAAAGATAGATCAGATACTTTTCTTCCCCAAAGCTTCACCATTCCTAATAAACTTAAATCTTCAAAACAAAGAACATCATATCTCTCACAGAGATATCTAGCAAGTTTAAATTGAAAATCATGTCTCTGATTTTCAATTTTCTTATATAATCTTGCTAGAGACAATCTCGCTTTTCTTCTATTATTACTTCCTTTCTTTTTAGTGCTCAGTTCTCTGTGTAGTCTCTTGAGTTTATCTAGAGAGCGTCTAAGAAACAAAGGAGACTCAATCTCTTCGTTATCTGATGTAGTTAGAAACATTTTGAGACCAAAATCAAAGCCTGCTGTTTTACCAGTCTTGACTGAGTTTTTAGTCTCATCTACTTCACAGACAACGAGTAGATATAAGTCTCCTAATTTATCTCTCTTAACAGTGACAGTTCTAATATTATCAACGGGAATATCTCTTGATTTAAAGAATCTGAAATTCCATTTTCCTATTTTTACATGATTATTATCAAAAAATTTATAGCCAGTTTGTTTGAGAGTAAATGACTTATATTTGTGTCTTGATTTAAAAGATGGTGTTCGTTTATTATGTTTCTTAAAAAACAATTTATATGCTTTATCAATTCTTTCTACAACATTTTGTATTGCTTGAGCATCTAGTCTATTCCAGTACTGATGTTTCTTGAGCTTCTTGAGCTTAGTTATGTGTTTTTGAAGAGTATACACAGGAATATATTTATTATATAATTTATAATATCTTTTATGTAGAGCAATACAATGATTATATATTTGTGCTGCTAACTCTATCTGAGAAATGAGCTTTTTATTTTTTTTATTGTGATAAAGCTTGAATTTCATAGTTTTAATCATTAATCTTATATTCAATATATATTATTATTTTCCACTCGGTTCGCATTCCTACTCAAAGCTACTTAATTCGGCATCTACTGCTTCTTGCTTTTCTGGTGTAAGCTCTTTGTATCGCATAGCATTATGATATAATGCATAACACCTTTTCAAGTCTTCATCATCAGGATTCTCCTTAATCATTCTTTCTGTGAACTCTAAAACCCTCGCATCAATAAGATCCATGTCCATGTCCATGTCCATGTCCATCGTTATTATCCTTTATATCAATCTGTGGCATTCGCCCTGGCAAGATAATCTGCACTTACCGCCTTGAAAATCACTCTCCCATGTGTTGATGTCGCAAGCATGTCTTTTGCTATTCTTTCTTTAACAGGAGTTACAACAACACCTTCCCGCCCTTTAAATGGGCCCGCCTCAGATGGTTCACAAACACATGTATTGCCTGACACGTGTTTGTTAACCTCATCATGACTAAATGGCCCTCTCCATAATTCTGGCACCATAGGAACATCAAACTTAGAGCATAAATTAACCTTCTCGTCATAATCTAAGTATTTACCATCAACAGTAATATCAAATACCCGCAACCCAACAGAACTGGACATTCCATACTGCATATCTTGCATCCCATGTCCAAACAATTCTGCAAAAACAATAACAGACTGCACAGATTCACCATCGAATAATCTGTTTAACACAGACTTTATTTTGTAGTCAAATAATCTCCAATAAACTGATTTTGTTTCTTTTCGCTTAACAGTCCAGAGGTGATGTGCTTGAAGCCAACAGATAAAACTATTTTTGCTATATATCTTATGTCTAGTAAATTCTTTACGAGGGACATTATGGCTACCTGCCATAAATACATATTTCTCTTCATCTTCTTTTATGAGTCCCAATCGCAAATTGCGACCATGAATCTTTTCCGTTATAACAACCTCCTCGCCCTCTTGAATTACATCTGGGTAATTAGCTAAATGTTCAATATCAATATATTTAATAAATAAAGGATGATTTTTTGCCGCATCTCCCTCCTTTGTCTTAACAGGGGGTTCCCATTTTGTGATACCAAAAATCTTTTGAACGTTTGTACCTACGATCCACTTTGGATTATCCCCTTTACTCGGGTCAATGGACATAATAAGCCCATATGACGACTCTCCTCGTAAACGAGCTGCCTTTACCCTCCCTCCAGGAGGTCTATTCCCGTCATTATCTTTTGGCAAAGCAGCTAAATATTTTGTTACATTAAGTCGCCCTGGACAGATAGGGTCGTCAGGAGCGTTAGCCAGTTCAGGAGGCAAAATAGAGTCTGGTGGGATAAAGACACACAAGTCTCCATCTTCAAACTGATTCTTTTGGACTATCGTCTGCCAACCTTTTACTTGGCATATATCTAGACGATCAGCGTTGGGGTGCTTTTTGACCTTCTGCACTTTACAAACTTCTACAATTAGAGTGCTCATAATATTATATTATTATGTTTAAATTTCTGGAGAATTCCAAATAACAGCATGAGAATGTCTTTGTGCAACTGCTAATTCTTTTTCTTTCCAGCCTTCTCCAAGAATTCTGCGTTTCACCTCTCTTTTGTTAGATTTCGCACGTTCTATCCCATATTTCATGCCTCTGGAAATGCCCAAATCTTCATAGACTACAGTGACTATTCCTGGCAATGCTTCGATCAAATCCTTCCCTGCATGAATTCCTATATCTCTTTCTGTCTTGATGTTATCGTCTAAAATTCCTGGTTGCGTAAAAAACAAATGAGAAGCAAAAGGTATCTCCCCTCGCATCAAGCTGTCTCTAACACAAGCTCTAGCATAGAGTATATTTACCTTCACTTGCTCATCATCGCCAGCATAAGGAGTCTCGATATCAGTAAACATTGGCATTTGATTCTTCATTATTATTTACAAATCTCAAATTCTTGAGATTTAAAGGCAGGGGGTCATCATCTCATAATCCCAATTACAACTATGCTTAAACCTCCACCATTCATATGGTTTGCCATCTTCATGCTTATCGTCGTAGTTAAATCTTCTCTCTTGGCATAACAACTGCTTTAGTCCCGTCCCAACAGTCAACATATTTTATCCCATTAAACAATGCGGGCATCTCTTTCTCCATAATTCGACTAATTTGCACATAAATATCTCTAATAACTGCTTCTGCATGCTCGTTAGCACGAAGCACTAAACAGTTCCAAATAGACCTTGCATTAGAAGTCATAGTCATAATTGCCTCAGTAGCTATAGGCAAGATATCTCTTGCAGCTCCACGCGCCGCCTTGCGCAGAGATCTCCTTGCAGTTAACTTATCCATCTTGCTCAGTGCTTTAGCGAAATTCTTATTCTCTTTCAAATCTTCCTCAATTAGTGCTAGCAATTCTACATAAGATTCTTGACTCTTCTTAAGCAATTTGCTCATGTTTTTTGATGTTTTCTTAGACAGATTAGCCAATGTAGGGATACAGAAGCCTGGATCCCAAGTGCCTTCTTCTTCCTCTCTCTCAAAATCGCAGTATCTTGTGCTCAGCTGACTGTAAGCCCAGCCTACGCGATGTCGCACTTGTTCGTGACTGAATCCACGACCAGCACCAACGACGAGAAATGACCAGTTCGGATGTTCTACCACGCTTCCGTGGGCAGGACCGGGTTTAAAAGTTCCGTCTTCGTTACGGCCTAGCAAATTCTGAATATACTTTTTATTTGTTTTGCTACCAGCTTTTTTTCCGAACGACATATAACAATTTCTTCCGGCTATTTCCACAAGCCTTTCAGCGTCTTTTACTCCTTTCTTTAGTGTTGGCCACTTAAGCTTTTGATCTTTCAGGAATGCTTCAAAGCCAGACTCAACAATAGCAGGACGAGCGATAAGGTAGACTTTTGGTTTTTTCAGAATCCGCATGAAATTTGCCTTTCAAAATGAAATCAAGGAATATCAGCGGATTATACAGAATATATAGCCACCTAGAGGAGATATTTCAATGAGAATATTAGTGACAGAAGACAACCCCGGTGACCTTGATATCATCACTCAATATATCAAAAAAATATCAAAAGAGATCATTATTGACAGTGCCGATTCATTAAAAAAAGCAAAAAAATGCCTAAATAAACAGCACTATGATTTAATTTTTCTTGATTTAATGTTGCCAGACAGTCAAGGCTTTGAGACTGTCAAAGAAATGAAAGAAGCAATTGATAAAAGCAAAAACAACAAATCTTGCTCTGTTATTATTTTAACAGGCATGCGAGATTACGATATCGGAAAGAAAGCATTCTCGCTAGGTGTCCAAGACTTCTTAACAAAAGATGATATTGATTCTAAGACAGTAAGTCGCACAATCCATATGTCAGACTATAAGCAACATCTGCCAAAGAAAAAGAAAATGCTTTGGGCTTAGATCAACAATTCATCTAACAAACTTCAAATATTTTTTCGACCAATGCCTTCTTATAAGATCTGCCTTAACAAGATGAACCATATATTCTTTATTACTACAAATATATCGTAAAAACTTTTTCACAAAATCATCGCCTCTCTTTGCTTCTGTGTAAGCAGCTAATAAAATCACATCAATATCCCACTCTTTAGTAGTAAGCTGAACATAATAAAGAGCAGAAAGCTCACGCACCAAGACATCATCACTAACATTAGTCAAGACTAAAACACGAAAAGAAAACTCTGCCATTGAAGGTCTAGTCATGACCTTTAGCCATATTGTCAATTCTTCGTCGCTCAATGTACATTGTGTATCTGTGGACGTTGCTGTCAATATCATTTCGTTCCTTTAAAAAAGTTCTGGAGAATCAATTATTTAATCCCACCAATTGATATAAACGATACCCTTAAAATAATCCATCTCTTCCGCAGTCCGATTCGGTAACAAAGGATTTGCTTTAAAAAAGAAATTCGCAACTTGTTTTGCGAGCAGCCTAGGTAAACCAGCACCTTCGAGGTCTTTAGCCGAGCAGCAGGAAAGAGCACTCTCGTTAATTCCTCCCAATGCCTGAAGTTTTATGAAAAAATCTTTGAAACTAATGCGTTCAGTATGATCATTTTCATTGCATTCTTCAATCCATTCGTTTATCACTTGCAATCGTCGCAAATAGCAACTAGTTGGATCTTTCTTTAGCATTGCGGACAGTAGATCATCCATGTTTTGCTCCTAATCACGCAAAGGTCTTATAAAACCTGTCAGCAGTATCAATAACTAACTCAGGATCTTGTAAATTTCGAATTAGATGTTTCGGGAAAATATCTTCTCCGTGTAATGCGCCTAATAATGCTCCGACAATAGAACCTGTTGTGTCGGTGTCTCCTCCCGCATTAATAACTCGAATAACTGATTCAAAACTTGAAGCCCATCGCATAAAGAAATAATACGCAAAGGGCAACGAATGATAAACCAAACAATCGCCTCTTCCGAATGCTGCGCGAGCATGCTGAATTTTCATTGCCGGAAATGATAAAAGTTTATGCATATTAAGTTCAACTGGAGCCTCTCGCTCGATCTGTCCATTAGAAGTCTCCCACCAATAAGATCGTTTATAAGAGCTAGGAACAAGCTCGGAATGATTCCACATTTGAGTTAAGAAGGGTAAATGATTAAGTTCCAAATAAATCTGATGCAACATGTCTATGGGAGCAAAATCATCAATATTGTTATTGAGACAATACTCTAAACCTATAACATGAGATACCGAGCCAGCCAACGCCGGAAATGAATAATGCGTCATCAATGTAAATTCTATAATTTTTTCATATAAATCAGCACTACTAGCATTGATTAAAATGTTATGTAATGCCAACGATCCAATTTTCATCACTACGCCATTACCATGTCCACGATCCTTTTTGTTTGTTTTTCCAGAATCCGTCCAGCGGACTCCACTTTTTAATCTTTCAACCGCTTCTCTCGTTGAACCACCCCACCCTTCTGTAGATTCATTATAAGCTTTAATGTGTTCCTTTGCAATCGAAGCCATGTCAAATTTACCAGCTCTTATCATTCCTTTTGCCGTGGCCAGATGTAGTTGGTTATCATCTGTCCAAACTTTCGCTTTTTTATTTTTCCAGCGACGATTTACAGGGCGACGATAGTTTATAACTCTTCCATAGTTTTTCTTAATTTGAGCCGGCGTCATACCTTCAGCACAACGACCGAGCTGGTCGCCAATGGCAACGCCAAGGAACATACCTCGGATTTTAGACTGTTTGGAGGGCATATTGACTCCTAGCACTGAAAACTCCACCTGTTTTACTTTCTAGATCAAAATTCTCTTCGATAAAATCAATAACTGCTTAAGGATCAATACTGCGATGGAAAACAACATTTGGCCCATGATTGTCCAAATACACAGCACTTAATTCACCAAATTTACGTAAATTCGACAAGTATGTTATTGCGAAATATGATGGTCTACAGATGATCTCAATTTAAGATCAATAAAAGACTTTAATTCCTCATAAGAAATTGGGCGATAGTGCTCTGGCTTTAAAGCCTCATTATCAGATAAATAACGAGCCACTGAATCAACGCCCACATCAAGCATGCGAGCATTGGGTAAATGCATGTCAATCCAATCATTCAGTGTCGAGTGCGAATGTCCGCACGCTAAAATTGAAGAATACCCTGCCTTATTCCAGGTTAAACAAGCATAATGGAATAACACAATTAATTGTTTCCCTCTCGCGGCATCTTCATCTGGAATTGTAAGCTCAAAATAATCACCTAGCCACTCAATTTTGTCCGGTCGCTTCCTTGCTATTTTAGGATCAAGTTGACGATGATTGCCTCTTAATAATTTGATTTTGCCATTTAATCTATCTAAAATTGCAAGGGAACCAAGCATGTTCCTGAAAAACATATCTCCCAAATGATAGACAACTCCATCAGGAGGAACAGTTCTATTCCAATTATCAACTAAAGTCTTATTCATCTCATGCAGAGATGAAAAAGGACGATTGCAATGGGAAATTATATTATTATGACCCCAGTGCGAGTCTGAGGTGAAGAAGATTTTTTGCATCACAAAATTTCATTTTCAAACATCAAAAATGCCTTGGGCATATTAATAAGGTGTACATCATGTGCTAATTCAATATCCACGGTATCTCCATGGTCTTCAAATTGCGTTGCTTCTAACAACTCGCCTCGATCAAAATCTCTTGATCCCATACAGCGAATATCTTTGTCTCCGTTAGGAGCATTGTGCCAATGCCAAGAGCACGCTCGCTTCAACATAAATAAAACGCGCCCCGTATGCTCTGGTTTTGCATTTATTTCATCTTCTGGATCGTCGAATAAAAAATCTGTTTCCATGTTTCCTTGCCAATTCTCCCCGGCATAAAGTTTTACTTTCCTTTATTTTGTAGGCGCTTCCTCTGCTTGGAGATTGCCACTAAAGCCAGTTTCCCAATATGTCCCCTTTTTTCCTCGATCACTATGGGCAACATTTGCAGGATGATTTGCACACCACACATCTTCGTCATAAATCTCGCAAATCTGCTTAAAACATAGAAAAACCTGTTCTACTGACACTGGCATAAAGTGAAAGGGATCAACGCCCACGTTGAGTAAATTTTTCTGAACCATCCAAGCACTATGAATATGGCCGCAAAGTCCGAAGCTCGACGCAATAGATCTGGTAGGATAATGATCTAAATGAACAAACAACTCTACTCCATCATTATTTCTAATAATCATATCAGCATTATCTACTACACTTGCAAAATGCACTCTATAGACCTCATCCCCAAATGTGTCATAATTACCTTTAATTAAATGTTTAGTTCCATTTAATAATGACAGATATTGTAGCCATGATTGTTCAACGGCTACATCTCCCAATACATATACTTCATCTTCCTCTCCTACGACACTATTCCAGTTTTTTATTATTGTGGTTACAAATTCATGCGCACTTTTGAATGGGCGATGAAATAAATGTAAGCGTTCTTCGCCCCAATGGAGATCTGCCGTAAACCAAACTTTTGGTTTCGGCGCAACAATGTTTTCATCTGGCATCGTCATAATATTTATATTTACATCAATTTTATTCTGGAGAATTACTTTTCTGCTGCAAAACCGACATTTTTACCTTGCGAACCGTTCAATGAGTATCTGCCCATCATTTCAAAAATCTTGCTAATTTATCTCTTTAGTCACGGGTTGTTTTTTTTCATCGCCAAACTTAACATCATCTAAATATGCTTTTCTTTCTTCTTCTCTCCAATCATCGTCTGCAACTCCTACAACACTGTCAGCTGGCGTCGGATCTGGCAGAGGCATCTCCGCTTCGGGTCGCTCCATCGCATTTTTTATTATTGTGGTTACAAATTCATGAGCCATAGATACCTCGAAAGATTTATTCTTAGGTTTTCTTTGTAACTGCCTGTATATAGCAGTAATATCCGGATCTCTGGTTTTTCCGTTAGACATGCGTGCTCCTAAATTAAGTGGCTTCTAACCAGGCTCCAACAAACACAACGGCAAAGCTCGATTCATCTCCACGACGAAAAATAGCTAAATAATCGTCGCTTTTCCCTCTTATATGTTTCTGATTGAAAATTACTGGAGAATCGAAAGCTGAAAAAAATACTACGTGATCTATTTCGTATCCTAATTCACCACATTTTTCCCGAACCTCTTTAAGAAGTTGAGCAGTAAATTTCTCGCCTAATCCTGCCGATTTAAGTAACGTAGGGTATGGTAAATCAATTATAGGTTTTTCAGTATTTATCTCTTTCGGGAGTCGATTGAAATATTTTCCGACCAATTGATATAAACGATTTTTCATCAAACTGATTCAAGAGCAGGAGCCATTTCAGTTTCTGGTGCTTGCTCTAAATTTCCATCCATAGTTCCTGCCATCATAAAAATATCATTAATAATCATGTTTTGAGCGTCATTCAGAGTCGGCTGTTTAGTATTTTGAAGCAATTTTAATTTCGCTGCTTCAACAATCTCGGATATATCCATTGCATTGTCCACAATTACATGTTCATCTATATTAATTTGCGTCATTGGGTCAGCATATGCTTGCAAGAGCAACTGATATATTTGATTGATTAATATGCTGTTTGCCTTTTTATACCAGTTCATTTATATCACCGCCGAATCAGGATCATATTCCTCAGGAATAATCAAATCTGCACTTAAACCCATACAGGTTAACAATTTATCCCATTTTGCATGATACATGCCTTTTCGATAATCCTTCAATCGATATTTATACCATTGATATTGTGAATCTACAATATATGCTCCTGTTTTTGTGTATCCAGAGCATACAACATAGTGCCACTCATAATCGCCTTTAGTCGGATTGGGAGTCAATTTACGATATTTTGGAAATTTAAAAAACATTGTCCAATTAAAGGACAACATAATTGGGATGCCTTTACTCAAATACTTGCGAATATATTTGGGAAAAGCATAATCAATAACTAATCTATTTCTTACTTTTTTTCGCTCTAAAAATTGCACCATATCGCGACACATATGTCGCGAGTTAGCGTCTGATAATTCATGGGAGGCATTGTCTATCGCAGATATAAGATTTCTTTTGCTTAAACCAGCCCATGAAAAATCTAAAAAATCAATGTCCGAAGAAACTACTGTAACTTTTTTAAACCCAAGTAGATTCAAAAGGTGTCCCGCTTGCCCAGTGTATAATCCATCTGTTAATTTATCCAGAGTTTCCTTGGCGAGTTTCCTCGTCCTCATAAAATCAATATCAGGATTATAATAATTTGCTAAGCTAGCTGCCGCCGCAACGCCACAACAAGATGGAGATTGCAAGAATCTTTGGACATTAACTCTTGGCATATTTATTGCATTCCAGATGATTCAACCAGATTAACTGCCTTCATATATATTTTTTGAAATAATTGCTCGGCATTATCTGTATCTGTAAAGTGACCTTTTATAATAGGAAAAATCTTTTGTACTATTGTATGCTTATCGCTGCCACCTACGATCTCCCACGCTGTTGCCAGCACAAATCCGCCAATCTCCTCTGGATCATTAAAATAAAACTGGTGCTCTTTAGTGCGATTAAGCCAATGATAAAACTCATGCACAAAAAAGAAGATTTTATTCTCAAAAAAGTCGTCATCTTTAAATAAGTCACTATTAAATACGATATGATGAGCATTCGCTTCTGCGTGCTGTTTAGGACCCATATCCTGGATGTCAAACTTCACCCTATCTATCGCATTGACAGGCACCTTGTGTTCTACCATTATTCGCTGAAAAAAAGGATGAGTCTTAACAAGCGACTTTAATCGCTTGTTTAATTCCTCTACAGTAATTTGGTGTTTAGCGGATTTGAACCAATTCATAAAATAATTTCAACTTTCTGAAGAAATGTTCCTTGTGACTAAAATCCTTTAAATCACTTAAAGGAGATTTACTAGTTATGTCGAATAATAGTAAGAATGCTACAGAAAACATATAAATTTAGATTGTATCCAAATAAAACACAAGCAATATTAATTGCTAAACACTTTGGTTGCGTTAGATTCATGTATAATTGGGGACTCGATCTTAAGATTAAAAACTACCAACAACATAAAAAATCTATCAGTTTTTTTGATACCTGAGCCTACGAAGGAAGAATCTTACGATTTTCAATCGTGAGAATATGTCAAACCAATTCATCATGGCTTTATTTCAGCCTAAATTAGTCTAAATCCTTCCAACAACAGCGGGAATGGCAATTCTAGAGCTAGAACTAGAACTAGCACCACTGACAAGAGTATTAAAAATCGCTGTTGAATATGTCGTTTTGTCAATAATCGTCTCTATACGAAAATATATTGCCCCATCACTGCTACCAGCACTGAAATTAGCCGCATAAGGCCCATTTCCTAATCCCGTGGCTTCATTTGTTAAGTCCGAGGGGTCTGAGGCCCATTTTAACTTATTAGAGCTAATATCAGCATTCTCTGGCAGATTTAAAATATTCCACTCAACTGAAATAGTATCAGACTGCTTAACGCTCTCTTCGTAATCAGTAATTATAATAACAGGCGGGTTCACACTATGGCATCCCACAGACTTGCAAATATCTACTCCATCCTCAATAATCTTGCTAACCATCAAAGACTCCGCACATTGATTCCTCCGATTTGTGGTTTAAGATAAACCCTAAAAACGTTTTCTACGCCGCTAATTTTACCCGTCGCTGTAATATCTACCCATCCAACTTCTCTCAGTAATTTAAGCTCATCTTGCAGTTTTCCATCTGTCACAAGAACAGCAGCTTTACGGAAGCTCGGTAAAGGGTAAACCATAATATTCTCTGACACCACCGCAGGACTAAAATCTGATATGGAAAATTCAAATATCTCATCGTTTACAGGCTGCTCTCGCTTATAGAATATTATATTATCTGGGTAAGAAAAATCAGCATCGCCAGATGCAGACTCTTGAAAAGAAACTATTGGAGACAGAATAGAATAAAGTCCGTTTCGAGATAACGTTAAAACAGCATTAGAGCTTAACGTTGACGAGACAGGTCTAATATGCTCATCCCCATTAACAATAGTTAGAGAATTAAATGCCGATTGAGAATCTAGCACATTGATTCTGAATGTAATGGCGGCATTAGTGTTTGCATCTCGTATAATACAGTCAATAACATCAATTTGATTATTTTCAGCAGTATCACTATCTACAGTTAAAACATATGGACTAAAACTCGATTCATTCCAATTCGTATTGAGCGTATTAAGAGCAACACTTGCAGTTAAGATATCTCCTGTCGTGGCGTTGGTCGCAGATACGGTAAACCTGTTGCCAGGAGCACCTGTTCCTGCCTCAAATGTTGTTCCCGCATTATTTGTTCTTATGCGTAATAAAATATAGATTTTCTGAGATTTTGGAGAAGTCAGCTCCAATGGAAACATAATATCGAATGATGGTTCCCGGTAGACATTAGGCGCATCTGTGAATGTGTCATCTCCACCTGTATTGCGGTAGCCACCAAATGCCGCTTGGAGCATCAGTTCACCCTTTGTAATTTATACCCAAGCAGTGCAAGATCATTAGGGTAGATGGTAGGTTTAGATGTGCCTTCCCATTCCACAACAATACGATCAGTAGATACTTGCTTTACTGTGCCAAATACCTGTTCGAAGCTCAGTCCTCTTCTTCTCATTTTCACTATTTGTCCCGCATAGAAAGGTTGAATAGCTGGTTGCGGCTTTGAGCGATCGTGTTGCTCACGTATCTCTTGTCCGCCTTCTTGCGAATGAAACCCTTCGTAGCCATGTGAGTCTTGTCCCAATGGGTTCTGAGATAATTTTATAAAACTTCTAAGGTTAAATTGAGTTTTCATTTGTTGTTCCGTAGCAGCCTGCTCATCTATCATCCGCTGTTTTTCCCGCAAAGCAATTTGACGAGCTACATCTGGATTAAAGTCAGGTTGACCAGATTGGTCTATAATAGATCGGTGAACTTTTGTAAAATCACCCATCTGAAAAGGATGACCTTTAGGAAATTTACCTGTACTTGGGTCTTTAAACATCTTCTGTACTTCTTTGTAATCCAAGACAGGTGTATACTTTCTAATGATGTCTTCATAAATTGTTAATGATTCAGGTTTAGCAGGATCAACTTTCTCTTCCTTGATCTTTTTTGCTACTTGTTCCTTTGTAAGATTAGGGTCCTCATCTAGCCATTCAGCAATCTTGGCATTAATTTCTGGGATAAAACCCATCTGAGGATTCAGCATAGGGAACATCCCCATAATATCTTTTCCATTAAGAAGCGTAGGAATAGGCTTTTCTTCTTGGACTTCTGCTTCCTGTAGGACTCTCTGAACTATAGATTGTTCACGAGCCACATCAGCATTAGCTACTGAAGGATCTGTATGAGTAGCCTTTACGTCAGCATAAGAGAGTTCTGATACGTCTTCCATAAATGCCGTTGCATTCCCTGGCTGATTCTCAACAATCTTTGCCATCTCTCGAATATACTTTCTAATAGACCTATCTTTAATAGTTATTTCTTTGCCTTCTTTATCTCTTTTTGGCTCTGCCAGCCCATGCAGATACATATGTTGAGCATTCATAGCATTAACATAGTATCTATCAGGCGAAGGTATGCCTAGGTGCTTTCCAACAGCCTCTGAAATAATGGCAGATCCTTCTTGGTGCCCCAAATACTGGTATAAATATTCCGGATGGCTGGGATCCATGTCTTTAGGATTGTCAGGATGCGCAGTTCTCTTTTCTAGGTCTCTCTTTCCAAAGTCATGAGTTAAAGCAGACAACAGCCCATTTGCTTTCCGACGTGGATCCAACCCTCTTCTGCTGGCTGATTCTGCATAATTATTTACAACCTGAAGAGTATGCTCTTGCAGATTGTGAGCATGCCTTTTTGCTCTTTGATCCATATTCATAGGAGCCAACTCGGCAGTAGAAGGATGCTCAAATATCAACTGGTCTAAACCTGTATCGAACATAATTGCCAAAGCATCTTTGGGACTACTATCTTGCCCCAAAATTCCTGCCTTGAAATGTTCTTGTCCATCCTCTTTAGTTTCAATCTTACCCCAAAGCTCTTGCCCTATTCTCTGAGGAGTTACCTTCCTGCGAAAACTTTCTCTAACACCAGGATCAGAAAAAGCAGATATCATGTCTGGATGTAATCTCGCACCTTTGTCTTGGTATCTCGCCAAGAACCTCAAAGCCCTCAGCATGCGCAAAGGATCTTCATTAAACGTTTTGGCGGACTCGTCTGGCGTTCGTAACACCATACCCTCTGGGTTTTTTAGATCTTCTTTGCCGCCAGCATAATCTTCGACTTCTCCCGTATCGATGTTATAATACATTGCATTGATGGTTAAATCTCGACGCTTTACATCATCCTGAACATTGTCTGTTCTAGCAATCGTCGGAGTTCGACTATTAGCGTCATACGTTTCTACCCTCATGGGAACTAGTTCTATCTTCCAGCCATTGATTTGGATACCACCAACAAGAAGCTCTGGTTTTTCAGGCTCTTCCTTCTTTTGACCCTTCGTCTCTTCCTGCTTTTTCTTTTCTAAGCTGACATCGCGTGCTGTTCCAATATTCGGGTCATTCATGCCATGCTGTTCAACAACTTTGGCAAACTCTATACCAGACATATGGCTTATCGCAATATCAATATCATCGCTTGGAATACCAAGCAGCTTATCGCGAACCCAACCACCAGCTACACGCATCTCTACGGGAATACCAGAAGCATCTCTCACAGATCGCAAAACATCGAATATAGCTTGCTCTTTAGGAGCAACTTGTATTTCTAGACGTGGTTCTAAGTCTTCTGCCATCTTCTTCAGGTTATACACAGTACTTGCTTGTCGAACGATATCATCCCACAATGGAGAATTCATCCAATGTTTAACAAGAAATTTTTCAGACCGATTAACTTTTGAGCCATATAATTGTTGCCAGCGTTCATTCAATGCTTTTTGAACAGCTTCAACAGCACTGGAAGCTCTGACACTTGCGTTCTTAATGCCTAACGATTCAATATTTACTTGATATGATATATCCGATGCTTCTTTTACAATCTTTTTACTGGCAGCACAAGCTTGTGGCAAACTAGTCCCAGGCACTTGATTAATTGGTTCAACTCTAACTTCCGCCTCACACTCTTGAGCAATACGATATGCCTCGGCAAGCACTCCTCGTCCCCGTCCCTGATTAACTAAAATACCTAGAAGCTTATCTTTCAAAGAAAAAGTGTTATTACTTGATACTTTCAATGAATCTAGATCGATATCTGTATCAATGTCATTAAGCAGTAAAAGCACCGAATATGATGGGAAATAATGACTCGCAAAATTAACAGGAAAAAATGCTACACTGCCTTGACTGTATATTGTTTCATCTGTCAATATGGTGCGTAGTTCCACCATATCACAGGGATAGCAAAACTTTGACAAGTTCTCATTTCTAAATAAGTTGCTGAAAAAAGATTTCTGGTCAGATGCTAAAATCTTAGCAATATCTCGAAATTGCACCAATGCGTTAGATACGCGACTAATATCATAATCTGCAAGCTTGCTCTTACAAGCTTTGCTAATTCCATCTTCCATGATAGTGCAAATATCTTCTGGCATTTACTTTGCTTTTCCTGACCTTCGGCAACCACCACACCCAGAACCCGATCGTAAACTACGACGAGTTGTCTGTCTTTGTTGAGAAGCGGGTTTGACTTTCTTAATTCCCTTTGCGAGAAGCCGTCTTTTTGTAGACATACTAAGTTCCTTGTTTTTATCTGCTCCTTCAATATACTGTTGAGCAGATTTCATATAGACCATTTTTGCAAACAGCTTTTGTTTTTGAGCTTCAAATGTTTCCATCATTGCTCTCCAACAATCATATCCCCTGTCTCTTTTTGCAGTTCTTCTAAGACATCAACTATAAAACTTCTAACTTGTGGGTTGTCTGTCTCTTTCAACTTGTCCTGAACAATAATATTGAGCTGTTTGAAAATCAGCTGAACTGGCTCTGCTGCCTGGCTCAGCGTGTGTAGCTTTGTATCACAAGCATTCAACGTCTCTGTAACTTTTCTAATTTGTTCAACATTTCGACGACGATCTTCTAGCTGCAAGGAATCAGATTGCGATCCCAAAATATGCAGCTCTCTTGTCAGGATAGACATCCATCGCTTGATAGAACGCTCTCTGCTATATGTCAAATCGTCCCAATGTTGTACTTCTCGATCAAACCACTTGAGCAACGAAATATTCTTACTGCTCTGAAAATGGTTACGCATATGAGCAGATACAGCATTTTGGGAGACTTTTTCACCCTCCTTTTCTAAGAATCGCTGAACTAGAGACACATTGTGCCGCTGCTCATACATCGCTTCAGCTTCTTCTTTGTGACTAGAGTTACACACCTTGCATCGTGAGCTAATAATCTCAGTAGAGACCTCATCTGGATTGTCATAAGGGATCAATTCGCCAGAAGCATGCTTTTGTATTTCTTTATCTTTATCTTTCGTTGCCATGTCGGAATTTCTCCATTTGTTGAGGTAACGTAGATTCCGTAAATTCTTCCCTTTCCTTTTCTAGCTGTAACACTTTGTAGCCCATTTTGTCAATTGCAATCTTACAGAATGCCGCAAACTTCCAAGGGCTATCAAGGGCAATCTTATCTGCTTCAATCAAAATATCCCTAATCTGGGGATATGAAGAAATCTTCTTATGGGCCATTATCTGATGATTGATAGACTTTGCCAATACTCCATTCTGAAACACAAGTTTCGCTAGCTTTTCTAAATACTCTTGAGCCAATTTGAAAAATGCAACATTGCTGTTAAGAACATTACGATCATCAAAAAAACGTAGTTCGAATCCTGATGACTTATACCAGTTCATCATAATGATCCTTCAGAAAATGAGCAATAAGACAAGCCTCAGCCCTTCCATCGTGTTTCTTGAGCTTAAAGCTGTCTGCTATTTCTGGGAACATCTGTTTCGCCAATTCTCTGGCAGCATCTTTTGCGTGATATTTTAGTTTCCTCGCCAATGAACTAATTTGTTTCTTAGCATCCATTTTATCAGCCGCTCTTGTAAGACTTTTTGATTGAGCTCGTAATGCTTTAATCTCATCTCTGATTTCTTCTATTTTATCTGATGCCACTAGCTCAGGATATGCTTTTTTCCATTTTGCAGGTGAAATTTTCAGGACTTCAAAATTAAATGCCACTGAAAGAGCTTCACAATATCCAAAACCTTTACCGAAATTAAAACTAGCGACAACCGATTCCCCCGGTCGTGCTGATACGCTCTCAAGCCCTATAGCCACTTTTTGATCCTTAAATTGAGCAAGAACTTCACACATTTTTTTTACATCTATTGTTCTTTTCTTTTTTCGATTAATCTCAATCTCAATAGTGGGAATATCATAAACCACAGGATGGTTCGCAATCAGAATAGCAATGCCTCCATTCAAACCGGGATCTATGCCGCCAACAATCTTCACAGATGTATCCATTATACTCATGTGTTATCTTTACTATGCCAAAGCTATTAAATCCTTCTTATTCGAGTAACGTGCAATTCGACATTTATAAATTTTCTCTATTTGAGACAGAAAAACAATACAATCACGGCTTCCTTTTAAAACATTACAAAATTTGCAGCATGAAACACAATTTTGGATTTCATAGCCTATTAAATTGTCTACGCGATCAACACCATTGTAATAATAAGCTCCATTATAAGTTCTTCCTGCACATTTCTGAGCCGGTTCTTTTCCACAGTAATGACAGCAGCCAGACGTTAACGATATAAATTGTTGTTTTGTTAAATTAAAACTCAATCCCCTTTTATCGGCATCTCGCCGATACGAATTATATAAATGATTACATGCTGCCTATCCCTTTTTAAGAGCGCGACTTTGATTCAGTTCAATTAGCAAACAACCACAGCTTTTAACCCCAGATCTAGTATGGCTTAAATGACTTCCTCTAACTTTTTTAATGTTCCCGCAATCACATTTGCACAACCAGATAGCTCCGCGACTGCCCATAGAATCAAATTCGAGCGCCGTCAACCGCCCAAATCTTTGTCCCGTCAGATTTTTCATTTTAAATTTGGTGCTTAGCCGCAAACAACCGCAGCTCTTCTTGATGTTTTTTCTTAAATGAGAAGTAGGGACATAACACCGGTTGCCACACTCGCATTGACACTCCCATGCCCTTTCTCTTTTCTTTGTCCATTTTGCACGAGGGCTATCTTCGTTGCTGTTAACAAAGCAAACTTTTCTCCTGTCAAGTCGTATCCTCGCATTGTTTTTCCCTTTCTATTAATTGTTGATCAAGCAGTCGTCTTAACATCTCCGAAAATGTAATATCATATTTTTTTGCTAATGATTTTATCATTTTTATCTGGATATCAGTAATATACACATCAATACGTTTCATTGATGCCTCCTTATGTTATACATACATTATCGGTATATTCCTTCTACCAATAAAAAAATCGCACTAGGCGATTTAAAGTCCCACATTGATTTAAAATAAAGGATTAAGAAATGATTACTTTTTGGGCTCTAGCTCTTTAAAATCATGTTCTAACTTATCTTTAAACATAGATGCGACAGTTAATTCCTGCACATCCCCTGCCTGCGTTACTAATCTCCGCATTTCAGTATTATCAGTCCTAAATGCCCTAACGACCGTATACATTATATCACCCATTATATAACGATAGTTCACTGGAAATGCATTTTCGTCTCCGACATTTGACACAATAACAACATCTCTTGAAGCTACTGTTTTTTTCATAACCATAACATATCCTCCAACTATTTTATTCTACTATACATATCGATATTCCTCTCTCAAAAAGCTAAATGTATCAATTTTCCCCATCTTACAAATAAGCATAATGACAGATTCTATGCACATTATGGCTTCAGTATCACTGTTGGTGGATCTAATTTTTAAAGACGCCTCTCCTAATGCCTGATAGATAGACAACAAATGCCCTCGTTCATATCTTGCTGAGTGCAGTATTGCCATTTTAATCGCATCAGGAGAATAAACAGACTGTTTATCTACAGGCATCATTTGCGTGTGAAATTTCATACTTTTGTATTTTCGCTGCAACTTTAAAAATGATCTCAGATCGTTGATAATAGTGTCTGGCGAAGCGTGTTGTGCATTCTTTTCTCGAATGAGAAGTAGTAAACGATATCTCCATATCATAGGTCGCAATATATTCTCAACTGTTTCTCTGGGATCTATTGTGAGATCAATAGCAGTCTGCACTAAATTGATTGCTTTGCTAACATTGCCCGCATCAAGCAATGGAAAAAGCTGCCAAACAATAAATATGGGGTCAGCAACACAGACTCCCATTACATCTTCTTTTTGGACGCGTTTCCTATCTCCTATAAAGTGTTCTAGCTTCTTGATTAAAAGAAACAGTCGATCTGGGTCAACAACTTTCTTACCAAAATATGGCGTAACAGAACTAACTAGTAAACTAGCATCGTCTTGTCCAATTGACTTATCTTTATCCTCAAAAATAGTGATGACTAAACGAGATGCGTCAGGAACCGAAAATGACTCAGCAAAGTGGTATACTTTGGCAATCTTGTTTATAGGATCTTTAAAGGGTTTAGAGTCATATTTTAGATTGTTTAATATGACAAAGCAATCATTGGTTAAAGTAGATAAAACAGAGAGAAGTTTTTTTGCCGCTGTAGCTTTTTGTCCTTTAAACTCTGGCCAACCATTTAAAATAACAAGCCTTTTCTCACCGAAACATGAATATTGCTCAATCTGCAACAAAACAAACGAAAGCAAATCTTCCTCATGAAAGCTAAAAAGCTCATGATTGCCGATTGCTTTTTTAATTTGCTGGATAAGATTAAACCGTTGCGTATAATTGCCAGTCATCCAGCAAACTTTTACATCTTTATTGGCTGCTGCCATCAGGATTCAGCAAAGCAAAAAATGTCATAAATGATTCAGTTAAGCCCTGCATAGAATTAGGATCCTCTGCATGTCTAATGAACACCGGCTGGTTGGGATCATTGAGAAGAAAATCCACTTCGCCTTTTTGGGCGCTATATTTCGGGATTTCACCTAAAAAGGGGCCAATACATCTCAGTGTTAAGGTGTCAACAGACCCGTTCTTTTCCACAACATTCTTGATAGGAATGTGGCGATTGGCTTTTAAGGGCGTGTTAGTTTTCAACACCATATCTCTGTTCTTGAGATCAATATCTAAACTAGCAGTATATACTGTATGCTGCTTCCTAAATTCTTCAGTATAGGTAGCTGCCATGCCCTTTGTTGCATATTTCCAATCTTCAACGCTCGTGGTAACACAAATTTCTTTCTTAGCATTCAGAAGCTTATTTTCATCAATATACTTGATGGTTGGGTCGAATGCGACAAGGATCATGCAAACATCACCACACTCAATAACTATTTGGTCGGGAGTATCTTTTGCTCTTTTTGCTTGCTTTAAGACAATCTTATCTGCGTCTGCCTTCTTGAGGATTGACGCCATTACATCAGTTTGTTCTTTTGGAAAAAGAATTTCATTTTTACCACTTGTCTCTATAAACGACTTGCCTTTAATATCTAAAACCGCAAAACGAGCACCTGTGCCTGCGACAAATCGGGCATAATTCTTTTCGCTTCTAAAAGCCCAGTAAACAAATGTTTCTCTGTCATCACTGCTTCCAACAGCGAAAAACACACGGTCTTTACCACGAAGAAACACATCTCGTTTAATTGTGATTTCTTTATCAAAGTCGGTAGCCATTTTGGGCATTTTGACGACTTCATCATAAATCGGGGCGGTCTGAAATTCATCAGGATTTGATGCCAAAGAAATTTTCAACTCAGCCTTGTTTGCTTTTACCTTCAGATCTTCTGTAGCAGGGAATGAATTAACAGCATCGGCAAGATGCTGTGCATGCACAGTTGCGGAACCTTCGGCTTTACAATCATAATCGAGGTCTTCAACACTATGGTTGTCAATAGCAATTCTTAATGCAAGCCGCCCACCGTGGGCAGTCGCCTTAAGGTCTTTTTTGCCTGCCTGTAAGGTGACACGAAATACCATTGGTGCATCGGGGACAATGCCCTTTGTCGCGATATCCACAGCTGGCGTTAAGCCTTTTCCTAGTTCTTGGGCTTTTGCAGTAAATTCCATCACGAGTCTCCATTTCAGTTTAAAGAGTTATAACGGTCACGCAATTTTACCAAATCAGATTCCACTTTTTTCTTGTTCTCAGCAGTCATCGACCTTAAAAGATATGAGGGGTGAAAAGTTGGCAACATCGGGATTCCATTATAATCCAGCCATCTGCCCCTTTCCCGCATTATACTGGCTCGGTCGTCACCAGTAAGAGTTTTTAGTGCTACAGATCCTAAAACAAATAAAATCTTTGGCTCAATGATATCTAATTGTTGATTTAGATACCAGGCACATGCAGCCAATTCTTCAGGCTGAGGAGCCCTATCTCGCGGCGGATAACACTTAACAGTATTTGTGATAAATATATCTTCTCGCTTAATATTAATCGCTTTTAACCATTTGTCGAACAACACTCCGGCTGGCCCTATCAGGGGCCGACCTGTTTCATTCTCTGTCTTCCCGGGAGCTTGGGCAATGCACATCAAATTAGCATCTAAATCGCCCTCGCCCGGAACTACACGAAGCCTGTTTTTATACAAGCTACACTTTGTGCAATCAGACACTTTGTCATTTATAATTTCAATTATGAATTTTTTATACATCCTATCCTAATTTCCCATTTCTTTTTGCTTATTGCCTTATAGCTTCCAGTCACATCCACAGGCATCATCCCCAGATATAGAGTCCCAGTCGAAATCTTTCCAATCGATAATTTTTTTCATGCTTAATCGCAATCACTTTGGAAGATTTTATCCGTAACATAGTCTTCAATGATTCTCATCAGTTTTTCTGGTATAGATATTTCATATGTAGGCCCATAATGTTTTTCTATAATAATGCTACTAGCACCATTAATTCGACGTGTGTCATTCAGGCTACACCTATCATTGCTCTTAATCGTATCCCAGTCAAAAGATTTCCAGTCGATGGGAGTAACGGCATATTCTCTTTTATGAGTATTCCTCAGTTTTCTTCTCATGATAACAATTATACTGCCAAATTTGCCACCTTGAAATGGGCTCAAGCAAGTATTCTTTGATATTGCTCTATTGCATCTCTTTTAATTATTTCCACTAGATTTGAGGGCACAGACATTTCAAACGTAGGCCCGTGATGTGTATGTACAATAATATTTCCGTTATCCGCAACCCAACAAACATCATCTTCTTCAATTGCATCCCAGTCAAAATGCCCGAAATGAGGATTTAAATCAAGTTCCTGAGGCATCGCCGTGCCCTTTCAGAGCATCTGCTGTAGCGCCAGCTGCTACTGGCTTCTTGCCTATCGGCATAAATCCAGCATCCCCCGCCTGCGTTGCGGGCAATTTTGATTCAGCCACTGCCAAGCCTTCGGTCTTTTCTCCAAGCCACCACTCCTTTTTCTTTCTAAAATCCCACTGAGGCTCAGCATTTTGCACTTCATGAAACTTTGGCAGTAATATGTTTTCACGAATCGCCTTGGCACCAAAAGCTCCTTGGTCTTCTTGCAAGCCAATCAGCTTATGATATTTTTCCGGCAACTTCATATAAAGTTGAAATGACTGCATAATGCCCTTGAGGTCTTTCTTTGTAATTTGTGGCATCGTAATTTGTGAGTCTGAGCGATAAACATCTTCGTGTTTAGTATCCTTCTCATCAATATATCCCTGCTCTATGCACAATTTGCGCAAAGGCGCACCCCGATATGGGTGGAAGAAAGTTACAGTTGCACTATGAGGTTTTAACGTTCTATTCAGTGCAATAGTTTCAAAAATATCTTTTCGCTCTTCAAATGGCAAACCAATAATATTAAAAGATGAACACCTGATTTGGTGCTTGTGTGCATATCCAAAAACCCGCTGGACATCGGCATCTCTGTAATTACGCTTTAAAACTTCTTTCCTGACTCGTTGGCTCCCTGACTCAACACCCACGCAAATGTTTCTCAATCCAGCATCGACAGCTGCATCAAAGCATTCTTCCTTCACGAGCTGACACTGTAAATTTACTGAAAATGGCAAGTCAACATGCTTCTTGTATAGTTCTCGAAATTCTTCAACAATTTTTGGCTCATGCATAGGCCAAATATCATCGACGAACATGAGGAAGTTCAAATTAAACACCTTCTTGAATTGCTCTAGTTCTTTCACCAACGCCTTTGTGTCTTTCATCCTGTAGTATTGTCCCGGCGATACATTAGCATTCTTATAAAAGGTTTCATTTGCACAATAGCTACAGCGGAAAATACATCCTCTTGTCCAGATGACAGTTGCCATGTTATACATTCGTCCACCCAAAGGACGCAAGAAATGCCGAGGGTCATAGATGCCTAAGTCAGGAGCAAGACCATTTGTAGGATCAGGCAAATTAGTTTTATTTTTGTGCACTACTCCATTCTGTTTAAAATTCTTATCTTTAATCCAGAAATTAGGAGTCGTATACGAGTCTTCCCATCTACCGCTCTCAAATCGATTACAGAGATCAACAAGTGACTCCTCGCACTCTCCTTGAGCAAGAATATCAATGGGTGCTTCTACAATAAGATCATTGGGAACTAATGAAGCGAGCGCTCCACCAACGACGATGGGAATCTCAGGGTATAACTTTTTAGAATAGTTTAAGAGCTCTATCCCAAAATTATGATTTGGGTCTACTGTGGACATCCCAATCATATCAGGCTGAAATGATTCGATCTCATCACGAAGCTCTTCGAAAACATTGACATCTCTTTCTACAAGACCTAACTTTTCAAAGTCCGGGTTCGCAACTTGTAGATTTTGCTCTCGCAGTGCATCATCGCTTAAGCAATCTGCACATCTAATAAACGTTGTGTCAAAGAGTTTAAATTCATGTCCTGCGTGCTTGAGGTAAGAGGAAAGATATCCAATCCCCAAGGGAGCACGAGTAATCATCGCCTTATTAGGATAAATCATTAAAAATCGCATGATAACAAATCGACTATTTCCCTTTATAATCTTTGCCACTGCTCAAATATTTTAGCCCATGAGTCCATAGCCGCTTGTTCTCCCCATTCTGTCTCCAGCTTTCGTCTTGCTTCATGCCGCATAGATATCCGCTCATCTTTTTCAAATGCAATACGAGAAATTTTGTAAATGAATTCTGGCGGGCTGTTACACAGAAAACCAGTGTAACCATCTTCAACTTGTAGTTTCCAGCCGCCTCGATTATCCACGACTAACACAGCTCCTGATGCCATCGCTTCAAAACCCACTCTCGGTAAATTCTCGAAAGTAGCTGTTGACATAACTACAGCATCACATGACTGATAAAATTCTTGTGCTGTCATTTGTCCCGGCGAAAGGACTCGTATAAACTCAGGAGCGTTGCACTGAAACTTTTGTTTAACTTGACCAGACCAGCCTAATATAATACCAGCCTTTTCTAAAGGAGAGACGAAACTCTCATATATTTGCAATTGATGCTTATCATACTTATCAGCATCTGCCCTTGAGATACGTCCAAATCGAAATTCGCTTCCCGATCTATCTTGTGGCAGAAACGGAAAATATGGCAAATAAAAATACGGACTTACAAACAACGGGCGATATGGATTTGAACCTTTCCTTAATTCAGGAGCAAGCTTTTCATACTGATGTGTTGTTTGGTAGATGTGAAAATCTATTAAACCCTTATATTGCGCAACAATCTCTTTAGGAAAATTCCAAGTCATGCAATTTACGAACGCAGTTGTTTTCGCACTTTTATGGATATGCTCTATATTATCTAGAAAAGATTTATTGCAGAATGAAATAACATGGAAACCGTCCAACGATTTCCAATCTTTTGTGGCATGTAATATGCAGTTTCTACCTTTTAATCCAGATATTAGATTTCTTTCGAGATCTTCGGTAGGACAGATATGAACTTCAATCCCCATTTGCTCCCAACAATACATCTGGTGATCGAGCTCAGTATCAGCGCCTCCACAGGCAGAAGGAGCACCTATAACACATAACCGTTCTATCATGATGTTTCAAACTGATCAGAAAAAATATCAGTCTCTTGGAATTTCTGCAACCTCTCGCGGCTTATATCACAATACTCTGGCGAAAGATCAATTCCTAAATACCTACGTCGGAGCCGATGAGATTCTACCGCTGTTGTCCCGGCACCACAAAACGGATCTAGAACTAAATCTCTAGGCTTACTGAAAGTCTTAATAAATTGTTCAGCTAATGTCCTGGGAAACATTGCGGGATGCATTATCTTTTTTGTTATTTCGCCAACCTTTGCTATAAAGACATCTGATATGCGAGACCTGTCGCGTTTCATCTCTTTGCTCTTTGGGGTTTTGAATACAACTTCACCAAATCTACTACTAGAGTCAAAGCCCACTCTGTCGCTTACTGAGGCACAAGCACGAAGATTCATATAAGGACTACTTGAAAGCGAAAACCACAAAATATGCTCCCATGCCCTCCGTGGTCTTTCAATATGCCCAAGTGGTGGGCCATCAGGTTTATACCAGATGAGCTCTTCACACTCTTTCCATCCCGCCTCTCTAACTGCTAATCTAGTTCTTAACACATAGTCTGATATTTCGCCATTTCTAATATGTGGACGGATTGCAACGAAAACAGACGCATGTTGCTTTACTTTCACCTGCAATTTCTGCATAAGTGATGCAAACCACTTAGGATATTCTTTCTCTTTTACTCCAGCATAGAGCTCTTTTCGCTGCTGAGCATATGGAGGTGATGTAAACACTAAATCTACAGAATTATCAGGAATCTGCTCGATAATCTTTAAGCAATCGCCGCAAATAATTTGGTTCTGCATTATTCCAACTTTCAAGGCTAAATTGTTTACAAAAGCCACGATGACAAGCAATTTCTCGTTTTGTTCTGGCTGGCGGTGGATCTTGAGGGATTATATCCCAAATATGCCCACAATGAGGGCAGGCAATCCCCGTTGTGTGTGATATCGTATAATTAACAATTGTAGAAAAAGCCTTGTCACACATGGGGCAATCAAATGTGGTTGGATAAACTTTATCTATTTTGATAATTTTATTGATTCCTTAAATGTTTTCTAATATGATCGTTTCACTAGCCCTGATGTAAATGTTATTACGATGTTTGGGGTTCTGTATTGGCTAGAGCCACACGCTAAGGACGTGATCCTCAATTTTCAGAATGATTTCCCGAATCATGAATTCATTGTTTTGCAAGGCAATGTTCATGCAGATAAAAAGAAACCTCGTCCTTTGTCGAAATTAAGAGGGATGAAAGATTTTTTAAATCAACATAAATATGCTATATACCAGGAGTACACATGGGGTAGATATCAAAAGCCTGTGGTTGTTGGGAGAAGAATTTGTAGATGAGCTCGCTTTCTATTAAAACAATATTTTGTGATATTGACGGAGTGATATTTCGCCATTTTCAATCAGTTCATGACATCGTGAAAATGGACGCTCCATCGAACGTTTTGCCCGGTGTGAGGTCGCGCTTTCAACAATGGTTGGCGAGCGGGTACATGATTGTTTTGGTTACTGGACGCCCTAATAGCTTGCGCAAGATTACTGAGCAACAGCTAGATGACGCTGGCATAACTTATCATACTCTGTTAATGGGGTTGCCTCGTGGGAGTAGGGTTATTGTTAATGATAAAAAACCAAATAACGACCACATATCTACGGCCGAGAGCTATGAGATAGATAGAGACGAAGGATTGGCTGATGTTGATATCTAAGTTGGCTCTAGGATCTATGAGTGAGGAGATCATTGAAGCAATCTTTCAATTTTCTCATCTCAATAAGATTCCGCTGATGCTGATTTCGTCTAGAAATCAGATTGACTACGATAAAGGATATATATATACAACGTCTGCAT
>Ga0209434_1000204_pt1 | contig 30383 bp, 36 predicted proteins | sample ETNvirnome_2_300_FD_184068 | JGI IMG/M metagenome (GOLD analysis project Ga0209434, IMG submission 184068) | Marine viral communities from the Pacific Ocean - ETNP_2_300 (SPAdes) (version 2) | ecosystem: Environmental > Aquatic > Marine > Oceanic | place: Pacific Ocean | collected 2013-06-22 | reverse complement strand
CTCCGGGGTGTCCACTTTACAATAATTTGCGTTGGGATTGTTTAGTACAAGTGGTAAGATTATCTGATTATTTTCGTACTCATATCCGTCACTCATTAAAATATCAGGATTGTTTATAAACACCTCGCTCTTGATTAGCTTTAGGAATCCATTTGGAAGTTGTTCGACTGGGAATAGTTTAACAGAGGTTCCTGTAACTTTCCTTATCTCTCTAGCGGCTGCTGTCCACGTTAAATAACCCCCGAGTCCCATTCAACTACCTTTTAAAACCTCTCTAAACGTTTCTAAATAAAGATTGGAAACAGAGTGAATATCAATGTCTGAATCAATAGTGTTGATCCTTTTTTTACTAAAATCCATGACAGGAGGTCTATAAAGTTTTATGGGAGAAAAATCCCACAAATCCTCTTCTATTACAGTTGAATTTTTACCTGAAATTTCATGGGTTCCACCTGATGAAGAACAAATAACATGACACCCGCTAGCACGGGCATCAATAACAACATTTGGACAGTGATCTAACCATGACAGGTGTAAAAAATAATCTGATCTCTTAAAAACTGAGATTAACCGATCCCAGGAAAGGTTTCCAACATTAAAAATTCTAGGATGATACGGAACCTGAGAATCCTTTCCCGCAACGATCAAACAATCGCCATCTGAGGAAAAGTCTAAGAAATATTGAATGTTCTCAGAAAGTCTCTTATGCGGTCTCCAGTGAGAAGCACAACACCACACCTTTTCAAACTCTCCCAGGTTAGAAATATCTGCTTCTGGAATATTGGAGATTGACTCCAGGTCTGTTCCGTTGTGAATAACGTGAGAATTTAGACGAGAACCAAAAAAATTTTCAACTAAGTCCTTGTTAAACTTAGTCTGAAAAATAACTGCATCCGATTCAGTATAGGTTTTTTTAATTGGATTGTTAAGATGTTCCCAGTCCTGATCGGTATTAAAGTATATACCATCCAATCTTTGAACCGTCGGAGCAATTTTTTTAAAACTTTGTATAAAAGAGAGCTGAATGTCTGGAGAATTAGAGGTGATCTCATGACCTCCCTTAATAAACGACGACGCTAGCTTTCTGGAAAATCCATTAGGTCCACTGCTTGAGTTAAAGTCCACATTTTCAAAGGCTATTTTCATCTTTTTCTAGAAATCCTCGGGACCTCACGAAGGAAACTGTAGATATTTGTTCTCTCTCTGCTGGATCTCTAACAGGAAGAGAGACAGATTCAATGTTGTACTGGTAACATACATTTGGAATATACACTCTACTTTTAGCCTTGTACAAGAGAGGAAGGAGGAGAGCCTGATCGTACCCTCTCTTAAACCACCTTCCTTTAAAATCTTGAAAATTTTCATCTGGAACCTTGTCAAGTAAAGAACTTCTAAACGTTCTAAAGTGTGAAGAACACCATGGCCACTGGTACGGATTTACACCGTTAGGTATCTCTCTTGAGATGTTCATTCCATTAATGTCCCATCGATGGGCGGTCCACACAACGTCAGCACCTTTTTCATACTCCTCGAGGACTAAAGATACCGTATCATCATTGCAAAGAAAGTCATCTCCATCAACAACGCCAATAGCGACATCTCTCTTTTTATACTTTCTAGAAGTTTCAACTATGTTTCTTAAAGCGTATTTTTTTACCTTGTTTTTAATCAGAGTGAACCGAGAATCATCTCCAACTAAGCTCGTCATGGTTTTCCATGTACCATCATTAGAAATGTCATCTATCATCACACAGGACCACCTATCGTCCTTCTGAGACCTAATAGACGACACTAGTTTAGAAAGATTATCCTGTGCGTTGAAACAAGGAACCACTATGACGAGATTCACTTGAAAGACTTAGAGCTTTCAGAGTCGATCCATTTTTTCATGGTTTTTGGAACTTCTCTACTGATTTTCATGTGAGGCGTGGTCACCTCTCCATTCCACTTTTGATGCCATATCCAACCACCTAACTTGTCAGAAAACTCCTGGGATCTTTCTTTGACCATATCGTCGGTGACCTCTGTCCATGGGCAGTCAAACATGACGTTGTTTTCTGCAATGTCGTCATATTTTTCGTTATACATCGACTCCCAAAATCCAGTCCAGTAAGATCGGTAAGAGGTAACTTTTCTTTCGATGTTCCACCAGGAAAAGTGAAACACAGAGGGTAGTTCTGAAATCACCCTGTTAAACCAGGATTCGTAGTAACTTAAGATCTCCAAATCGGAGTCGTCGTTCAGGTTAGAGTTCCAAGCTTTCATTCTGACATTGTGGGCCTCATCTGTGTAAAAAGTGGCAAAAGGAATAGGTTCGTAATTATCTAACCTAATGTAATCACAGCTATCCGTTCCGCGGGCACAATAAAGATCACCGTTGTTATCATACTTTCTTAGTTGAGCTGGTGGGCCGTGGGTGATGTGGGGCAAGTTACGACTAAGCCTCCACTTCCAAGGATTAACATCGATCCTAACTTTTTCTGGTCCTCCCCAGTATTCAACCACAGGAAGAGCTAAAAGTTCAAGCTGTTTAGGAAAGTTTCTTGTAATGTTTCTAATTTTCTCGTAATCAGACTCATCAACTACCTCATCCACGTCCTGCTGCCAACAAAAATGGGAGGTGCAAAGAGACCTGGCCTGGGCCTTGAGCAGTCCATCGACAGACAAGGACCACCTGGGGTGATCTAGATCTCTTTTCTCTTTGTGGATCACCAAGTTTTCGTGAGATTCTTTTAGTTCAACAAGCTTTTCCCAGGTTCCGTCAGTTGATCCCGCGTCGACGACGACGACCTCATCACAAAAACCAATCATGGAAAGGATACTTTCCTCAAAAGGATATCTGTGTTCAACGCAGTTTAAAGTTGTAGTGTAGCCAGAAACTGTCGGATTATAACTCATGTCTTCCTTAACAGCCTGCCAGAATCTATCTCTTGCAGCGTACAGATAACACTCAGTGTCATACAAGTTATCGGTCTGGAACCAGATCTCATTTGCATGCTCAACATTGTCATTAATGTGAAGTTCACACCCTAGAAGTTTTGCCTCAATCACCATCCTAGGACACGTGTCACCTCCTTTTGGAAGGTAGACAAATCCCTCAGAAGAAGCTAATTTTTCTAGAGCTTCAGGATATGGAAGATCCCAAATAACCTCGTAATCTTTTCCACTTTCTTCACACCAAGACTTAGCATCTTCCGTTCCCTTTATCCAAGATGAAGATCCTAGGACGACCCATCCTGATCTTTCGGTATTTTCATATTTCGACCTTAGGGTCTTCAACGTTGCGAACGTGTTTTCATCAAAAACAGAAGAAAGGACAACGTTAGAAACTTCACTTAAAAAAGGAAAAAATTGATGATACCTGTCTTGTTGTCTCTCTGACATCCACCACAGGGATTTAGCACCATAGTAAAATGCAGAAATCATTTTTCCATTCATTTGATTATGACAGTCACAAGGTTTCTGCTCAATGTCAGAATGTTTCTCTGGAGACCTGTACTTACAGTACTTGTAGTCATATTCCAAGATTGAGTAACTAAGGTTTGAAACGATTGTCGGGATCAGCGCCGCGTCTACGTTAGAAAAATTTCCAAAAATCCAGTGCTTGTCAACCCCAGACTCTAGGGTTTCAAGTTTAACATCTGCTGAGTGAAGCTTAAAGACATTAAAAGGAGATCTCTGTATTAGAGCTTCAGACGTAAGCTCGGCGCCTCCACCGTAGTCTTCAACAAACATGTCAGATACAAAAATAACATGGCAATCCTGCGGAACCTTAACCGGTCCGGGTTGGCCGTCAAATAAACTAGATCCAGAAAATGAAACCATATGTATGTCCTCAACTACCTATTATAGGACACACAAGAGAAAAGTTAATCCCTCACTCTTCTTTTAATATCTCTATTTCCGCTTTCAGTTCATCTATCTGTTTTTGCTGATCCTTCATGCCTTCGACGAGGAGGCCCACCATCCTACCATAGTGTAGACCGTAGTATCCTGTGTCGCCGTTCCGGAAAACTGCTTCGGGGACAACCTCCTGAACCTCCTGGGCGATCATTCCTAAAAGTTTCTTATCTGGGTTGTTGATCGGACTGTAGTTCACACCCCTGAGGTTGTTGACCTTCCAGAGAGCACTATCTATCGTCTTAATATTGGTCTTTAACCTGACATCAGATGAGTCCGTAACAACCTTCCCGTCGGCGCCCGTTCCTAGAGGATTGACATCAGCCGAGGCCAGGTTTAAGAGGTATAGCGCGCCGGATGTTACGAGGTCACCTGAGAATACCGAGACACCTGGGCCTCCATACTGCTTGTATCCAATTCCCCCTGACACGAAGAATGTTACACCATTGTCAGTTCCGAACAGTGCCATCTGGGGGTTTCGACCCTGCGTGCCGGGTAGGAAGTAGGTGTTTCCGGAGACCACAAGATCACCACCGAATACCGCTGTTCCTCCATTACCCTCGAAGGCGTCCTGATCCTTTCCACCGACACTCCCTGAGACGGAAAAGACGACGTCGTCGCCGCCAGGTGAGCCGTCGGCCTCACCTTCTCCGCCTCCGTCGAAGAAAAAACTAGAACCTTGAACCGAAACGGTAGAACTTATATTTAAAATATTGGACTGCCACTCCGCGTTATATCCGCCGTGCAGGTTTCCGGAGACGACCAGGTCGCCGCCGATGCAGGCGATTCCGGTACCTCCATGTTCATCGATCTCATTCTTGGCACCGATACTTCCTGAGATGGAGAAGACGACGTCTTCGCCCTCCGGGCCGGATAGGCCTTCTCTTCTCCAATCATCCATTCCGTTGTAGAAGAAGACACCTGGGCCGGCTATTACGTTGGACGCAAGGGTGAGGATTTCCCCTTCCATGCCCGCATTGTATCCACCGTGGAGACCTCCAGAGACGACCAGGTCACCTCCAAAAAGGGCGGTTCCACGGACTGCAGTTCCTTTTGATGCTAATGCACCTGATACAAAGAATGCGGTGTCAGTGAATGTCGTCTCATTTGGAGATGCCCCTGCCCCTCCTGATAATATCAGCACCTGGTCCTGGTCACCTCGGACAAATATTGCACCCTGTCGATTGGAGCTCTCGACCCTAAAGTTAATGTTCGTGGCATTCTCGTTAAAAACGGCGCCGCGGTAGCCACCGCCACCGTCATTAGTAGCAGTCTTGCCAGGACCGTCGAGTCGCAATGTCTCATTGATGATTCCAGCTTCTGAATCACCGGGTGAGAATATCAGCCGCCCGGCGGAGGAGCTACAGAACAGCGTCAAGTCGCCATTAGTTCCACCATCGTATGTGATGCCAGCGTAGTTTTGCTCAAAGCCTACAACATCAACAGCCTTGAAGTATATGGAGCTGGAGGATCCCGCTGTGCCATTATATGCATTCTCCATTAGCAGTAGCGAACTGCGTGTTGAGTCGCCCTCTAACCACCTGATGTTGACAGAGCCGCTACCCTTTGTAGTGGGAGGATACCCAGCGTTATACGAATCATCGCCAAGCAATGTGAAGCCATTAACCTGGAGACTGGCGATGCCAGCATCGCCAATCGGGGCTGTAGTACCGATACCAACATGATCTGTAATGGTATCCAGCCTGACAACAGTTCCGTCATCGACCCAGCCACCGCCGCCGACCTTGATGGGTGATGAGCCATCGACATCCTGCCAGAGGGCAACGCCACCGCCGCCGCCGTCATCGTAGGCGAACAGGACGACCTGGTCCGGACCGGCGGTGGGCTGGGATGTAAGCTTCTGGAGGGCATGGGTGCCTGAAACTACAAGGCCGCCACCGAATAACGATACAGCACGGGAGGTTGACCCCTGAGAACTTGCAGATCCTGAGACGAAGAAGTTGACGTCGGACCCAACTGCATCAAACACCTTGCCTTCCAGGAAGTTCTCAATACTAGAAGAGGGAACGATGTAGGTGTTTCCTGATACGAAGAGGTCGCCACCGATTAGAGTTGTGCCGGCAACAGATGGGTTCGCGCGGGATCCGACCGTGCCTGAAATGAATACGCCAACATCCCTACCTTGATTAGGATCATTACCCATGATCTGAACGGATTGATTGGCTAAGATATTTACAATCCCTGGGGGTCCAACGTGGGTAATTTTTTCAGTCTCAGTGAACCTTAGAGAACCTGTGACATTTACATCACCCTGGAAGTAAGCGTCCTTGAAGGACTTGACGTGGCTTCCAATGTCGGTGTCGTTGTTGGCATCCGGGATGAGTGCAGGTAAAGTACCCTCTCCTCCCGCTTTGATAACAATATCTCCAGGAGCATTTATGTTGAGGTTCTGACTCCCGTTCATTGAGATCTTTCCTGTGTCGTCACTGCCATTGAAAACAAGTCTCTGTGACGAGTACATGTAAACATTACCACTTAGGACAGTATCCCCGGCAATCACAGTCACTGCCTTGCTACCGGCGGAGTCCTTAGGAGTAACAGACACCCCTGACGTCCCTGCTGTTCCGGATATGAAGACCGCAACGTCGGTTCCGATAGTTGTTCCTGAGGAAGTGGAGGATGCTGAGGTTCCTGACGAATGAAGGATGACCTGATTAGTTCCTCCATCAACGATTATCTGTCCCTGTTGTAACTCCGAGGCTACTCTAAAGTCATGATCGAGGCCGGGCTCGTTAGAAATAAAGGATCCGGAGGTGACGACGTCGCCCGTGAAGAGAGTCACCCCTTTACTGCCGGCGAAGCCGGTTGATCCACAGGTTCCGCTCAGATATATGGCAACATCGGAGCCGGCCTGGAAGCCGGTTCCCCCTGCAGTGGCTGCGGTAGTGCCTGAGGCATGCAGTAACAGCTGATCTGTGCCTGAGTCAATGACAATCATCCCCGGAATGTTCTGGGACTCGGCACGGAAGTCTAGGTCATAAGCACCATCATTGAATATGAAGTGTCCGAGAAGTTTCAGAGTGTCAGTGCTCTGATCCCAGAATAAAAAGCGAGTTGGTGTTTCGCCCCGAACTATTAAATCAACACCATGGTCATCGACTCCCAATAGCAGCGCGCCGTGTTCCGCGTAGTCAGCATCCCAGTGGAGTCCGACCGCGTTGGCGTCCTCACCGTAGAAGATGACATCACTGCCTGTGCCTGACTCGCCGATCGACAGAGCGCCGGACACAACCATGTCTCCGGTGACCAGGGTGACACCCTTGCTATTAGCAACTCCAACTGATCCAATAGCCCCGCTTATGTAGGTGGCAACATCGGATCCTGCTGCTGACTGTGTTCCCGGGGAGCCGGCTGTGGCTGCGGAGGTGCCAGACGAGTGAAGAATGAGCTGATTCGTGGTGGAATCAGAGACGATCATTCCGGGGAGTGCCCTCGTCTTAACCTGGAAATTTCCAACAGATGTGTTGTTACGGGAGTCGTTAACAGTTACGCCGTTTCCAAAATTTCCACTTGCTGAAACGAAGAGGCTTCCTGAGACGCTGAGACTTCCGGTGGTCGCTTCCTCGATCTCAACGACCATCTTGTCAGCATACAGTGTTCCGGATATAACTGTGTCGCCCGCTAAAAGAATGACCCCTTTTCCGGCGTCGCGGCCGCCCTTCGAACCGGAGACGAACATGAAGACGTCGGTTCCAATAGGCGTAGAAGTAAATTCAGATCTAAGTTTTCCATTAGAATCAAGATCTGATCCAGTTACAATAAGGATCTGGGCTGATGTCTCACCTGATCCGGAGGCAGCTATGACCGATGTTTCAACCTGTCTAGCTCTAAAATTCTTTGGCATTCCTCACTCCTACCTAACTGAAATTGCCCTATAATAGATATCACCTGTCATCTGAGCGCTAGTATTTATGGTGAACCCTGACCTTGTTACATTAGAAATGTATGCATTGACATCCTCGTCTGCAGGAGTAATAACTATTCGGGGGATCCTGTAATGGAGGTCTCCTGACATACTAACATCCTTAGAAGACTCCTTGACGAAGGCTACCTTTCCACTTGTTACCTTTAACTTAAACATCGCTCACTCACCTACCTGTATGGCGTGAAAATGAACATCTCCCGTGAATTCAGCACTACTGTTAAAAGTAACACCAAGTAGTGTAATGGAGCTTACAAAAATATTGACATTGGCGTCACCAGAGCCGGTATCTACAGAAATTGCAGTTATAATAGGTGCAGATGTAAAGACTTCTGAAAATTTATGAGATATGGTGCTTGAATCAGAGAAGGAAACTTTTCCCACCTCCATAACTACCACATCGTCAGAACAATACGTGTTAGAAGGCCTTACCCGAGTAAATGGATAAACTTTTCTAAACCTGTTTCTATCTCTCTTTTTAAATGTAGTACTTGCCAATTTACAACTCCAGCAGTCTTCTGAGATTAAATATAACCTAGCCGAGCTAGCTTATAGAATCTTAGACGCCAAAGTTGCGAGTTCAGATCTTTCTCCTTTAATCATTGACACATGTCCAGATATTTCATGTTCTTTAAACTTTTCAACAGCGTACGAAAGACCATTAGAAACTGAGTCGACGTAGCTATTATCAATCTGATCAATATCTCCGGTCAAAACTATCTTGGTATTCTCCCCAGCTCTTGTCAAGATGGTCTTAAGTTCATGAACAGAGAGGTTTTGGGCCTCGTCAATTATGATCAGTGCATCAGAAATTGATCTCCCTCTCATGTAGGCAATTGCCTCAACTTCGATGATACCCCTGTCAACGTACATGTCAAAAATGGAAACATTACCATGCTTGTCCGAGCTTGAAGTTAGCAAATACTTCAAATTATCTTCTATGGGTTGAATCCATGGACTCATCTTCTCCTCGTAGGAACCAGGAAGATATCCAAGATCTTTTCCTACGGTGTGAACAGGTCTCGAGACAACAAGTTTAGAGTACGCCTTTTCTTCTATAACCTGGTGAAGTCCGCTAGCTATAGCAAGAAGAGTCTTTCCGGTTCCAGCAGGGCCTACAAGGGATACTAGTTTTATAGAGTCGTTTAAAAGAAGGTTAAAAGCAAAAATTTGTTCCTTATTTCTTGGAGATAGGTTCCAAACCTTTTTATACTCTCTTAACAGGGTTGCCCTACAATTTCTCTTATCAAACATTGCGATAGCAGAAGAATTATTAGGTCCGGTCTTTATAACCAAAAGTTCATTCGGATAAAGGAGGTTTTCTTCTACAGTTTCTTTAGAGATGTTAACAAATTTTTTATCATACAGAGCTTTCATTTCTTCCTCAGAAATGAAAATTCTACTTACACCGGTGAATAGTCCAGAAGCAGTCCTGGTAACCCTGTGCTTGTTATAATCTTCACACAGGATTTTTAAAAAATTACACTTAACTCTTAAGTTAACATCTTTAGTTATTAGACTAACCTGATTATCAGGATTTTTCTCTGTAAGGGATTTCATAACAGACAAGAGAATGTTGTCCACCTTGTCTGGTCCTGATAGTTCAACCGGCAATTTCCCCTTAGAAGAAGTGTCAATAACAAAAAGTTTTCCCCCGTTAGGAAGGGGAACTCCCTCTCGGAGACATCCTTCTTGTCTTAAAGTATCTAGATGTCTAATGGAGGTTCGACAATTAATTCCTACTTCATCATTTCTCTTTTTAAGGTTGTCTAATTCTTCTAAAATAACCAGGGGTACAATGACATCGTTATCTTTGAATGAAAAAATAGATTCAGAATCGTATGCTAAGACATTGGCGTCCAAACAAAAGATTTTCTTCATAAAACTTAACCTCGTTCTTCTTGTATAAGTATTTCTCTCACGATACTATTTAACCAAACTACCTGTCGGGAGGTCCGGTGAAAAACTTAGAAGATGACATATTAAAACAAACTTGCTACTCACTTTACGATAATAACAACATTGAGTGTCAAAGAAAATCTTGTAGACATTGGGTTAATTGTGAGCGTTTTAAAAACTGCTCCATCCTTATAGCAGATTCAGGCCCAAAGACCCTCCAGCAAATCGGAGAGATATTTGGATTGACGAGAATGAGAATTTGTCAAATTGAGAAAAAGGCTATCACTAAACTAACAGAGTCATCAGAACTAGAGTAAGTGGTGGAGGTGGCGGGAATCGAACCCGCGTCCGAAATAGGTCCCCTGTCCGGTCGTTCACAAGCTTGCCTAGTTTATTTCCAAACTAGAAAAATATCCACAACGTTCCCAGCTCTTATGTGGTCTCAGAGATCCACCTGTTAATAACAGGGAAACCATTTTGGTCTTGTTGTTTTCAGTGGGACCAACCACCTATCCGACATTGGAAAACAAGGTCGTCGGAAACCCCGCGACTAAGCAGCTAGTGCGTAGTCGTTGTAATTGCTATTGTTGGCAATTGTTAGTGTAAAAAAGTTTAAGGTCGTTTTTCAAGGACCGCTTGCACCATCGAGATTCTCTACTCCGTCGATACCAGTCACCCCCGTTTACTTTCTATTTTCAAGGGAAGATTTTACCAGGTTCTGAGATTTTTGCTTAAGCAGTCTAAGAGCTTTTCTCGCTCTTACACCTGCAGATTGGTTGCCTAAGGCATTTTTGGTTATATCATCTTCCAAACTCTCGACAAGAACCTTTAGTTCTTCCCAGAGAGATAAAAATTCATCATTTGGCATAGTTTTTTTCCTCCTGTACGATTAATAAATATCACCTTAAGTGATTATTTTATCGGTGTGATCTTCCACGATAAGGCTATTAACAGATTCAACTAACGATAACATGTGATCTCTATTTTCAATATTTAAAGCTAGCAATTTTATAATTTGTAATATCTGTTCTTGAGTAACTCCAAAATCTAAGATTTCAGAAACTATTTGTCTAGACTTTATAGAAGTCTGTGATTTTTTTTCCTCTTCTGTAACTCCATAGTGGTGAGAGCTAACTTTTTTACCCGTTGTTTTCATCTCTACCTTTCCATCTCAGATTCCATACTAAATGATTCAACTTTGTATGAGTTCCTATTTTTTACAGTTAAAATCTTCCCATAGATCTTAGAATCTATTTCTTCTTTTGTTAACACTAACTTATCTCCCCACAACCTGTTCTCAAGAATGAACTGAGCGTGTTCCCAAGTTGGAAGGTCGACATCATAAGATTCTAAAACATCACACAGGTCGTTTGGAACACAAGTTTTGATATCGTCTATAGATGAAACACAGTTAACATCCTCTTTTCCAATAACAATTTCAGACTTACAAATTTCTGTAATTCGGTGAAGAGCTGCACAGTTGTTACATTTAGCAATTTTTTCTACAACTTTGTCGTTGTCAACTATGACTGAAAACACAATGAACTTATGAAAAACTGCATCTTTTCTTTTTCTATACTGAGGAAGTATACAGTGACATTCTATGAGATGTTTTATTCCTTGCATTAAATTTCTCGATCCAATAATATTGTATGGTCAATATTCTTAAATATTTTAAACAAAGACAAGGCGTTTAAAATAGACGATTCTACTTGAACGGGACTAAAAACACGGGATATTTCTTCCGTCAGGTTTGGAAAATATTTACTATCTGCAATTAAAGAATCACAAGGATCACATATTCCATTTTCTATGATGCACTTTGTAATTCTAAACATGTAGTCTAGTTTTTCCCTAGAGTTTTGACCTATATCTCGAGAAAGTTTAACTGAGACGCAACAAGGTTGAAGAGATTTTATTCTTTTTTCTAGTATTTTTCTAACACCAAGATCCTCAGATGTAGATATTTTTCTTCTTATTCTATCAAGATGTGATTTTACAGAAGGGGAAGTAGAATTATTTACTATGACTAAGTTGTTCTCATGAAGAGTTAAAAGATCTGTGTTTTTTAACTCTTCTAACTTTGTTGTTGATACCAAGTCACCTTTCAGGGGTGAAATTAAATCTGTTCCGACAACTTTAGAAATATCAACTAAGATATTAGTATTTTCTATCTCATACCCTACAGACACTAAGGCAACATCTAAAGTTTCCCTAGCATTGTTCACTAAAATTGTATTGACGACGTCAGGAGAGAATGATCTAGCTATGATTGCCACTGGGATGTCTGATGAAGATAAAGTCTCTAAGAGTCCGTGAATTTCTGAGATAGATTCTATAATTCCATCTATGACCAGGCACTGAGTGTTTCTTCTCTGCCATGAGCCATGATAAGATTTCTGAGGAAGTTTAAAAGTATATCCACCATTTCTTTCTAATATTGTCTTATCAGTTACCTGATCTAGAATGTGAATAGTTCCTGTCATTCCTGATAATTCAAGACATTTAAGACATGTTTCAACTAAATTTTTTTCTCCCGAGGCCCGGAGAAGTATTTCTTTCAGATCTTTTAGTGTGGAAAACCTAGAACTCTGTTGAAAAATTTTTTTTACATCTGATACAAAAAAATCAACATCTCCGTGAAAATTTTCATCGTTCAGTCCCAAGAGGGAGTTTTTTTTATACTTTTCAATTAGGGAGAATAAAAACTTAATACACAACTGTCCAGATCCAGGAGCTAATAATTCTGATCGATAATATCCATCAAGAATAAAACTAGAGAATATTTTTTCTAACCCTGAAGAGTTATCAAAAGTAAAAGATGCGGGAAGGTACATCTTGCTGGTTGTCCTGATGTTAGAACCATCATAGACTATAAAGTTTTTATCAACAATTTTCTTATTGAAAAACTTAAGAATTTCAGATTGGAAATCTAGATCTAATAAAACTTTAGAAAATTGTTCACTCTGTTCCATTTTGTGATAGAGACCATACGACAATTATCGGCGTTTAGATCTCTTTTTTCCCTTATTTTTCTTAAGATCTTGAGGGTTGTCAACCCAATACTTTACTTGAAACTTACTTCCCTTAGGACCACATCTCTTTATTTTGACAAGAAACTCAGATTCTTTGTCATCACTATCTTTTTTTGTGCTAGATTTCTTTAAAGAATCTTCAAGCAAAGATTTAAGAAGATCATTTTTTTTATCTTCAGCAGTCTCATAAGAGTCAAATATTCCCAATCGATTCCATTTCTTACATTTAAGATCAGGCATTAACGTTTTCCTCACTAGTTTATCATACTGACAGTGGGATTACTGGTAAATAGTTGGAAGATTTAACACCTTTTTTCTAATCACCTTAGACAGTCCTGGGTTTACTTTCAATGCAACTGGAATGAGTTCATGTCTAATTAAGTTTCTCATGAATGACGTGTCACTATTGCTTGGATCGATAATATAAGGAACGTTTTTTCTATCACACCAACTAAGCAAGTCCTTCTTAGTGGTCACCAGAAACGGTCTGATGTACTTTCCCCTCTTAGATGGGATCATCATTGGATTCCCGTTTAAAGAGGTAAATACCCAATTCTCAACAACGTCATCGAGGTGATGACAGGTAATCACCGGTCTTTTGGTTGACCTTTCAAAAAAATTATACCTGTTTTTTCTCCAAAACTCTTCAAGAGAAGATCCCTTAGTAACTTTCTCAGTAAGATTTCCAACCTTGAGATCGATCTTCCACCTGTCGCAATAGTCCCTTACAATCTCTTCGGCTTCAAAAGAATGGTCAGTTCCGTGATTGAAATGAAGAACCTGAATCTCTTTTGGGCCGCGTCTAAGAAAATCTAAAATCGCCATTGAATCAGGCCCTCCTGAAACAGCAATTGCTACTTGATCAGGGATCTTAACGTTACTTTTAATCACCTTTCCTCCAAAAAAATAAAATTGGTCGGCCCCCTGGGACTTGAACCCAGAACCTACCGGTTATGAGCCGGGTGCTCTAACCTATTGAGCTAGGGGCCGATGATATTATTGTATAGTAAATATTTTAGTTTTACACGTCACTAAAGTCATCTTTTATATTGTAGTATGTGACAATAGTTCTACATCCACAGAAATAACTGGGAATAATTTTTCTAAGTTTCGAAGCTTCCTCTTTACTAGGTGCTAGTACGTGTAACGATTTTCCAATTCCACCATGGTGAATAGAGTACTCGTATTCATCTCCGATCTCAATCTTCGATCGGAGAATGATTTCATCATGATCAAATTTTTGATTTTTTGGATGAGTTGTTTTTTGTGTAGTTTTCACGAGAACTCTTGATCTATAGAGACTAAAACTGACATTCTTTCTGAAAGAGTTTTCGTAAATTTTTCAATATCATCTATTCTATCTGGTCGAATGTCAATTTTTAACAATCCGTTAAGAGTCTGCCAGTAGATCCACACAACTCTTTCATTTCCATCTATTTCTTCCTTAATCTCACATCCGGGAAAAGAAGATTTAAATATTTTAGCTTCTTTAGAAAGCATCTGATGAATCTTACTATCTTAAAATAGATTTTTCAAAATTACTAAAGTTTTTTTCAAGAGATTCAATAGCTTCTTCAGCACTGGATAATTTAGAAATTTGAGACTTTATTTCTTCTAAGAAATTTGGATGATCACCAATGGCAACTGGGTTTCTAAAATAAATGGCTAATGTTGCTAGTGCATCATCTCTCTCAGATTCAAAATGAGCTTTGGCAGCCTTAAAAAGTTTACTACCAATGTCATTGGTTTGAACAGTCACAAGCTGATCCTTAGTTGTCTCTCCATAGATGGTTTGCAGCATATTTGAGAATCTCTTCAGCAGAGTCTTCATTGTATCCATAATCCTCTATGAGGGTCCGAGCCATGTCATCATACTTCTTTTTTTGTTTTCTATCCCTAGTTTTTGACTTGGTCACAATCCTTGCTATCTCCCTAACAGACGACATAAGCTTACCTTCTATGGCATCCTTGAGAGGTCCGTAAGTGTTCCACTTAACCTTCTTTCCCCTCCTTAAGAGAGCGAACATATAACTAGTAACATCGTTTCGGAAACCGTCTTTAGCTGAACCTGTAATTCCAATCTGTTCCTCGATTGATCTCATGAAATTTTCGTCTGGATCTCGATCTTCTCGAGTGGTATCGTCTTTGAGGGTTGTCTTGTTAACAAAAGCTTCAGCATGATCTAAGTAGTTATCAAAAAGTGACTCAGCTTGTTCCTCGTAGGCCATGACAAATGCTTTAGTTATTTCTTTTTCGAGAAGGTTTAAATATTCCTCGTGTATAACCTTTTGGAGTAGTTCAAGGTATCTAGTTCTTTCATCTTCAGCTACGACCTGTTCTTTTACTTGCTTGACAAGGGATTCCCTGATCGATATGGGGGTAATTGTCCCGTTTGTGGAGTCAGAAAGAGCGTTATCAATGGACTTCATGACAAACCTTGTAGAAATACCAGTCATGCCCTCTTCACGAGTCTCTTCTCTCAGATCCTTTATGTCAACCTTTTTAACTTTTCCTTTTTCAACGATCTCTGATCCATTGTAGATCTTCATCTTGGTAAGAATGTCACATTTTTGGGATTCTTTCAATCGGGACATCACAGAAAACATTGATGCGACTCGGAGAGTGTGAGGAGCAATGTGTGCCTTAAAATCAGATTGCTCTATTAGCTTTTCATAAATTTTAATTTCTTCATCTAGTTCTAGACAGTAAGGAACGGTTATTTTCACGATCCTGTCAAGAATGGCTTCGTTAGTATGATCCGACTTAAATTTATTCCACTCAGCTTCATTGCAGTGTGAAAGTATAACTCCGTCAAAGTAGATCATTGAATTTTTACCAGGGGATGGAATTGATTTTTCCTGAGTGGCGGTCAATATAACATGTAAAAATTCAATCTCATTTTTAAAAATCTCTACAAATTCTACAACACCTCTATTTCCAACATTAAACGCGCCATTTAAAGAAATAGCTCTTGGATCATCTTCAGGATATAGGTCTAACTTTGATATGTCCTCAGATCCCACAAGGATTGAAGCATCTTGTGTGTTTGCATCAATTGGAGGAACAACTCCTATCCCTCTCCGAGCCCTGATTGAAAACGTGGATGTTTGTACTGGAAAATCTTCGTACTGATTTTTAAATTCATTTTGAAGTCGGTGGCGACAAACTGGGCACAGATCACCTTCAATTTTGATTCCTAGAATTTCCTCAAATTGAGATCTTAATGACCTAGGAATCAAATGAAGAGGTTCCTCCCTGATGGGACATCCCTCGAGGTGATAAATGGGAGGAAGGCTCTCCAGGATCTTTTTTGTTCTTTCTACCAGTGCAGACTTTCCTGCTCCTACCGGACCCAAAAGGAGAAGAACTTGACGACTTTCTTCTCCTCTCATGGAGGCAGATTTTAAAAATCTCATAAACTGAGAGATGCATCTTTCCATTCCAAAAAAATGAGGTGAGTAGTACTCATAAATTGGGACACTTTCACCCTCAAATAATTTTTTGCATCTTATATCTGACGGATCCATTGGATCGATACCTTTTTCTACAATGGCATCGTAAAGTCTTTTATGGGCAAGATTACAAATAGAAACATCATCTTTTATAATCTCTAGATAGTCAAGAAGAGTTCCGGAAAATTTGTCAACTTTCCTCTCTTTTCTATGTTTTTTGATCAGACCTAAAAGTTCAGACGAGGCCATGTAAAACTCCTGATTATCAATAGTAAATATTATCGAGCAACTGTTAAAGGACTATATTTCCCAATCTTCGTCCTCTATTATTGTAAAAAACCTAACTTCGTCGCCCCACAAGTCTGAAATCTTGTGACAAACCTTATCAGCATATTCTAAATTAAGCTCTCGACCGTCAAACTCATGTCTAACAGTCATCAAACAATCATGCCTATCAACACTCTCGACGTAAACTTTTGGAACAGCATTAAGGCCCACTGAATTTATAAAATCTCTTTTAATGACCTGCCATCCATCATCGTCAGAAATTTCATCAATAGAATAGTATTCTTTTTTCTTAGAAAAAGAAAATAGATTTAAATCTTTACACAGTTTTTCATCAAGGTGTTCCATTAAAAATGACGTGTCATTGTGAACTTCCCTTGCAAAAAAACAGGATTCCAATCCTTCTTCTTCTTCAATCTTAGCGAAAATTTTAAAACCAACATGGTAAGGATTGATTCCACCCAAGTGTGGTCTAATAACCTGGTTGTGAGTCTTTATAAAAGAAAAATGAAACTCCTGAGGGAGGTCGAGGTCGTGGAGTATCTTATAGTGCCAGAACGATGCCCATCCTTCGTTCATAATTTTTGTCTGTGCTTGAGGTATAAAATACTCTGTCTCGTTATCAACTATGCTAATAATATCCTTCTGCCACTCACTAAGATTTCTGCTATTGTCTCTAATAAACTGTAGGATGTTATAATCAGGTTCAGAGGGAAACTTGTCCAGGACAATATATTCGTACCCTTTTTCTTTAAGATTGATTTTTCTAATTTTTTTATTTACTATTTCTTCATGTGTCAATCTCTTAACCCCGGATACTCGATCTCGCTGGTACTTTAAGCTGTGACAGGCATCTAAGATATTTTCAACTTCTTCAATTCCTATAGTTGTATCTTCTACATACTTTCTAATTCTCTCAGCTGCTGATCTAAATCTTGAAATTATATTTTCAGGATCTGTATGACGGAAGGTTTTGTTATTTTTAAAAAAATCAGAGTGTCCTACACAGTGTGCCATTGTCAGTATGTGCATGGGAAGAGAGTTTTCTCTCATGAGATAAGCGATACTGGGGTTTGAATTAATGATCATCTCGTACGGAAGTCCTTCCAATCCCATGTCGTAATAAAACCTGGTTCTTTCAAATTGCTTTCCAAAACTCCAGTGGTGATAATGAGTTGGCATGCCGGTATACGACATATTTCCTATCATGTCATAATAATCACAGATCTCATAGTCAATTTCGAACCAGTCTAATCCATAAGATGAAGCTATTTTACATATTTTATTATCCCACTTATTAAGTTCTGATACAGACCAGTCATACATCTTCTCTACCTCCAAAAACTTTCTTGAAAACTGGCCATATTTCAGAAGGAGAAGTAATTTTTACAATTTTAAATTTCTTTCCATAAAAAGGCAAGTACGTACTGTATGTATCGGAAAAATCTTTTCCATAAGTTTCTCCTTCTGGGGTTATCTCACAAAACGTGTAAACTTGACACATGTCAATTAATTTTTTAGTTTCTGTTAATGTTCTTGGGATGTCATCTGACCAATTGTCACCGTCAGAACAGTGAAAACCATAGATGTTCCACATGGTGGGATGGTATCTTTTTTCAACTATGTCTCCCATCAAAGATAGAGCCGGAGATATCAGTGTTCCTCCACTAGAACCCCGAGAAAAAAACTCATCTTCAGTAACTTCTTTTGCGCTGGTATCGTGAGAAATAAAAATAATTTCTATGTTTTCATACTTGTACCTTAGGAACTGATAGACTAAGAAATAAAAACTTCTGGCTATGTATTTTTTTTGAGTAGACATGCTACCCGAAACATCCATAATAAAAAAGACGACAGCACAACTATTTTCCTTTGGCTTGTTAGAAAAATGTCGATATCTCAAATCAGACTCATGAAAAGGAAATCTTTCATCAGAATCTTCGTCATATGTTCCTAATTTCTTGGCAATCGCTTTTCTTTTAAGTTTATTTTTAATGGTTTCTTTCTTGGATAATCTGATTCTAATGCCCTGGTTTCTGTGTCCTTTTCTTTTAGGTTTTTCTTGTGTCACGAACTTGAATTTTTTCTTCTCAAGTTCTGGTAAGTTTAAATCTTCAAACAAGTATCTAGAAAGTTCTTCTAAAGTAACCTCTACGTCATAGTATTCTTCGCCAGGTTTATCTCCGGGTTTATTGCCATGAGCAGGAGAAGTTTTTCTTTTATCACCAATTTTTTGCCCTCTTTTAATATTTTTTCCAGGGGCAGAACCCACCTTTTTATTTGTTTTGTTATCTCCGTAGACAAAGCGGTATTCTTTGATTCCTTTAACTGGAATTCTTATCTTCTTCTTTCCATCTTTTCCAATGATAGATTCTTCTGCAATAATGTTATGAATGCCATCCTTAATGGCTTTTTCAATCTTTGTCTTGTGTCGTCTCCGATCTGATGCGGATCGATCTGAAGAAGATTTATGCTGTCTGAAAATTGACACGCTAAGCTATTCCTACTATGAAGAAGATAACAAAGTAAACAATGTTTTGACAATTAAAGTTGTTACTGTTGCACTTATCACCCAGAGAATCTTACTTACGTTAGCCTTCCATTGAACCAATCTGTCTAGTTCCTGTGAAGATATTTTTAAATCGTTGGACAGATCACTTATTAATTTATCCTTATCGTCGACCCATATGGAAATTTCTTTGTGACGATCTGACATGATCGATACCGATTGATCGAATTCTTCTTGTCTAGTAATTTTTTCTTCTAGCCTTTGGACCCGGGAAAAAACTCCCGTATCAGGTTCGTAGACCGATTTTTTAATTGACGCCAAAGACTCCTTGATTTGATCTTGAGACTCTTTTATAATCTGAACATCCTTTACAAGTGATTCAAACTCTCCGTTGAGAGCCGGAGCCGATTGAAGAATCGATTCAATTATCGATAACTTAGAAAGAATTTCGAAATTAGGTTGCTCATCCATGACGATCTCCGTGTCAAAAATATGTATTCAACGGAGGTCAATGATTGATAAAATTTTCGACTAACGAACTACTTGATTGTATTTTGTGACCCCCTACATTAAAAACAACCTCACATTTTATTTTTTGACACATGTCAAATTCCGGAACATTTGACGAAGAGTCTCTATCTCCTCCTTTTGCAAAGATATCAGGTTTGAGAATTTCCAAGGCTCCAGTCACAGTCTGACTTCCGTCATCCCACGGGACAACATAGTCAACGCCTCTAATTCCGGAGATTATTTCCATCCTTTCCACGAGGTTCATAAAAGGTTTTCCTTTTTTTCTTGTTAGGAATCCATCACCATTAACTACAACTATGACAATATCGGCCAGGTTGGAACAGTCTAGGATACATCTAAGATGCCCTACGTGAAGCGGATCAAAGCCACCACTAGTTACAACTAGTTTCTTATTAGGGCCTTCTACTTCTTTTAAGTAATCTTTAAGTTCTAGTATTCTTTTAAATATTTTCAAGGTACTAGCTCAAGTTCTTTTATGTTAAGAATAAAAATAACGAGTCTTTAAAAAATGTTAAAGATAAATGTGATCAAAATATCCGTTTCCTGTGCTAAAAGTGACCTTTCTAACACCTTTCCTTCTCAGCATAGAGACACATCTCTTACAGGGATAGCTCATTTTTAGGTCGTGATCTCTGTTGATTCGAATGACAAACATGGTGCTTCCTCTTATTTGATCGTGCCTCAGTCCCTTAAGAGCGGAAACTTCTGCATGGACACAGGGTTTCTTTCTTCCAGGAACCTGGAAATTTACGTTTCCGACACTAGAACTAAAACTATTAAATCCGGATCCCAATATTTTATTTTTAGAAATCAGGACAGCACCATGTCGGTATGACATTGGACTTTTAACAGCCTCTCTAATTGCAATTTGCAATAACGTAGACGAATCTGTCACAATCTCAGTATTTCCACCACCCCTTTGAAGGACCAGATAAAGTCACAAATTCAGAAGAGTCTAAAAACTGTTCAAACTCTACGGGCCATCCAGATATTGATCCGGATGAAATAGATTTAAGAATTTCTGATTTTAAAATGATGGACTGTTCTTTAGAAAGATCCCACGGTATCTCTAAGATAGAGCTCCTAGTTGCACTGATAAACACTTGTCTTTTCATAAAATGATTCTATAGTTTTTTTATGAAACATACACAATAAACTATCTTTTCCACAGTGGCATAGTTATTTTTGTGAGTCAAACTCTGAAAAAAATGAACAGATTATCGAGAATTTTTATAATTGTTACATTATTTCTGTTCTTGTCTGTCATAACTTTAAAAATATATAGCAGCAACCTACTACCCACAGAATCATTTGTTTTATACGAGTCTAAAATTGTAGAAAAAAACTCTGATCAAGTAGAAATTTCTGGTGTCGTTCAATCTTCATCGGGTGTTATTGTCTTTAAAGATAATGGAAAGTCATACATTCTTACGGCTGGTCATTCTTGTGACATGGATCAAAAATCTAGTACATTAGCAACTGTTGAAACAAAAAACCAGGTGATAAATTACAATTTTGAGACTTTTGACGCAGAAATTTTAACTTTTCAACTAGATGTAGATCTTTGTTTGCTTGAATCTAACAACGATGTTGGAAAACCTATTAGACTGTCTCGTATCCCACCTAAAAGAGGTGATAGAGTTTACAATATAGCTGCTCCTTATGCCCTTTTTGAGCCAAATTTTATCTTGATATTTGAAGGTATTTACAGTGGAAGAAGTTTAAACATGGACATGGACATTTATACGATCCCCATAGGCTCAGGGAGTAGCGGATCGCCTGTTTTAAACTCTAGAGGAGAACTAATAGGGATAGTCTCTGCATCTTTTCCCCTAATGGAGAATTTTGCTATTGTTGTTCCTCTAAGGGAAATAAGGAACTTTATAGAAGAGAGTAAAACTAGACTTCTATCTCCTGGGGATGAGGACGACTCGTCATCTCCTGATTAAGGACATCCAGCATTTGTTGAAGTAGCTCATCACAGGAGCGGTGGGTGGAGTCACTAAGAAATTGCAGGGAACGCAGAACGTTAATCATCGAACGATTCGTCAGGCCGTTCATCGAGATTAGCTCTCCGATCATCCTCCGGATCTGATAGTCGATGTCGACATTGCCGAAGGGATTGTTGGGGTCGACCTTACCGGAGACCTCGTTGACAATCTGGCAGTCTGGTTGGGACTCACCGACCAGAAATCCTCGTGTTAGCTGCCTAAAGTCGATCCTAGAAGGGTCTAGGCCCTCGTACACCTTGTCAACACCATAGTCGTAGGAGAACTCCTTGACCAGCCGGCCCGCAACGGCATTGGCCTCATCCTCAATGTCACCTCCGATATCCTGGACATGTCCACCTAAAAGTCCCAGTCCATCCTGTTGAGCATGAACCATCTCGTGTGCCATGGACCTCATTACATCTGCCCTCGCCCGGTCTCCTACCAGGACACGACACTTTGACTCACCGACGTGGTACGCACCCGCGGTGGTCAGACCATCCCGGTTGGCGACAAGGTGGACGGAGACAGTCTCTGGAAGTTCCAACCTCTCGCAGCAGAATCTGAAGAACTCCTCTATGATCCCGAGGTCATTCTCGTCCAGGTCAACATTCTGTTCGACATGGATCATCATAGTATCTCCGCGAGTGTCATAGGATACAGTAGCGACTCCCGGACTTCCTCACCTCCGGATCCGTCCAGACCATCCCGGTTCCCGTTCTTCAGATCACCGGGTCTGGTGTCCTTCCTCATGTCTATTCCAAAATTATCTAAGACATCTTCCAGTTCCTCGACCGCCGCGGCCTCGTTGTCCATTCCTAGTCGGCTCCAGTTTATCCGGTCCCACATTTCCCACGGGATCCGTTCCCCCGGAAATGCCCCGCCTCCTAGTGCACCCACAGCAGGATCACCATCCTGATGCGCAGTCGCCGCGGTGGACCACATTCTCTTGAGGGCCTGGATCCCAACCTTGTACCCTGGGTACTTTCGAACCTGGTACCTGACAATCTGCTGCACAGTGTCATCCACGAAGGTTCCAAATCCCATCTTCTTAAACATGACATTGACAATATCAGGTGAAAATTTAAGAGACCAATCCGTAAACTTACTGGTCTTTACCGAGCCCCATCTCATCATGATCCACACGAATCCAAACACCGCCATGGTCGCCAGCTCCAACGACTTTGCCATGGCTAAGGGGCTCTTGAAGGCCATGGCCGGTTTAGCCTTCTCAGACCACGACGCAATTTTCTCTCCAATTTTTTCAGTCATCTCAGCTAGTCCCCTCTCTCCTTTGAGGACAATGTCACTAGGATCCTTGATAGACGAGAACATCTCTGCGAGGATCGCCCTGATGGATCCCAAAATCTCGAGCATCTCGTTTTTAACTTCCTTAAACACCTTGCTAGAGTTGATACTTGGAGCTATCAGTTGCTCTATCGTCGACACCTTCAACTTTCCTGTCCCTTGTCCTAGTCCCCTCCATGTAGACCGGTTCAAAAGAACAACACCGGAAGCGGAGTACGGTTCGGTCACCCGGAGGGCATGCTGCGCGACCTGCTGCTCTAGAGATCTTAGCGGGATTACTACCGCGGACATGTAATCTATCACGTCATCTGTTAATTTTATCGCGTTCGTGGCGCCGGATTGAGGAACTCCAACATCATCGAGGACGGATCCAATTCTGGGAATTCCCATCGCGTCTGCGGCCTCCCCCCAGGTCCGGATCAGATCGTCGGTGTTGGACACAAGTCCCTTGATCTGAGTTGGAAGGGGTGTGGCGTCGTCGATGGCCTTGATCCCATTCTTCATGGAGTCTGCGACGGCGGTGTACATGCGCATGACCACGGTCTTGCTGCTACTGGCTCCGATGATCTTAGCACCTTTACCAGCGAATATATTTTGTATGTCACTTGCTATTCTCTGGGATTCCCGTAGCATCTTGTCGCTTGCGTCAGCGAGCTTTGCCCCGTCCGGAAGTCCTCCCCGGCGCGCGCGCCTGATCATAGTTGCTAGCGCATCGCCGGCCGGGCCGGCGTCGTGAACCTGCTCAGATATCAACCTCGCCATGGCCGTCAGGAACACCGCGAAGGCCTCCGCACCCGGAACATCCCTGGCGGCGTCGTCGGCAACCCTCCCGGATAGCTCAACTAGAGGACTCAGTCCACCTCGTATGGAGATCATCTCTCCCCACATTCTGGTGATGTAATCCAGGACCTCGGCACTGGCCTCCTTCGGAAAGTCATCCGGATTTCGGGAGACCGATCGGACTATGGCGTAGATCGTCTCACCTGTGAGTGACCTACTAAACATGTTTAACCACGCCCTCGCACCAACCGTCTTGGTGAGCTTGAAAGGTGCTATAAAGGCTAGCTTGATCCCCTCCCCCACGACGGGGGTGAGGCACGCCAGGGTGAGGACCGCCATGACGAGCTCCTCCCTGACCATATGGGCGATGAAGTCGCACGCATCGAAGGCGTTCCCGATTCCGGGGAGGATGCTTAGGAGAGCGGTTACAATGTTCCCACACAGGCCGGCTATCTTGTAACCACCTTTCTCGTAGGTTGTCGGATCATCCAGATCACCGTCTTGTTCGAAGAGCAACCTTTTATCCGAGGGCCAGGATGACGTCTCCATCACTCTCTGGAATAAGAGTCTCTGGCGTATGGCGTACCTGAACTGGTCTGACTTTACTATCATTTTAATTCTCTAGGGTTAAATATTCCAATTGACCGATTATATCCTAGACCATTTCCTCTCGTTCCCGTTTCCTTCTCTCTATTTCTCCTGGTATTTGAGAGGGTAACACACCCGGCCGGCCGGGTTGTCTTTTAAGACGTGGCTCGTGTTTAGAAAATCCGCAACCACGTTCCTTCGATCCCCAGAAGGCTTCCTGCCAGTCCACTTGGACAAGACCCATGAGGGTCCAGATGACCCTTCTCGTGAACGGCATCTGTTGATCACCAAAGTCCCCCTCAAGTTCCTCAGATAATGAAATCCCCCACGATGAAACAGTCCCCTCCTTTATGTTCAGGTTGACATCCTGTCCATCGTCCCACATCTCCCCCTTTTGGAATGCCATGTTGGTCATCTGGTCTATCATGACTCTCACAGTCGAGGAATTTTCAACTTTTTTCTTAAATTTAGACTCCCACCTGACGGCATCGGACTTGTTCCACACGTCTCCGATGACCTCCGCGAAGGCGGTTCCAAACTTAAACCCGACATAGGCTGATAGGGTTATCCAAAAAGCGAACCTAAGAGGGGTTCTCACCCCGGCGTTGGCAAACCTACGGGCCCACCCGCGGTTGGTCTGAAGAGCTCCTTTCACAAATTTATCGTAAAGGGTTTTTTTCTTAGGGATGAGGTTTGTCCTCATCGACGCCCCCGGAGGTTTTGGCGGTTTTCCTAACATCCTCAGACTAGCATCAGCAACATTCCTCATCCCTTTAGACGCGATGGGTTTTGTGATTGTCGCTCCAGCCTTCGCACCCTGGATCCCAAAAACACCCATGGCGATGAGGTCGACTGCCCCGGTGTAGGCGTCGGTCTCGTCCATGACAGCATCGGGCCACGGTCGGGCCAGTTCCGCTGCGGCCTCGTGGGCAACGTTATTGATGGATATAGACACCGCCTCAGTTAAAAACTCCTTGAACTTTTCCCTTTTTATCTCCGGGGAACAGTAGGGAAGTGGGTGTTTTCCATCGCCCGGGGCGAAGGCCGAGGCCGGCAAGTAGCCCATGGGCTCCTCCGGTGGACAGAAACCCTCCTCCGGTGGGTAAAGCATCTCATAACTAGCTCTCCCCGTCCGGATCATCTCCATGTTCGCAGCCAGTCCCTCCGCCGGTAAAGGTCTGCACGGTCCAAATTTTCCAGGACCTTCTTCCGCGGCCTCTACACGTTTGGCCCACTCGATGTAAGCTGCACGATCCTCCTCGTTATAACCCTGCCAGTCCTGGTGGTGACCGTGATCCGGGTCGTCGGGGACATCGTGTTCCCATATCAGGTCCCGGATGGCCTCACGGACCACCTCTAGGGCCTGCACGTTTGACTCTGAGGGGTTTTTATCGTTCGACCGGTGCGACATATGGTCTACCAATCGTCAGGGTAGTCTGCTTTGGCCTCCGCGGCGTCCTCTTCGGCGGCCTCTCGTGCATCCTGGTATGCTTGCTCGACCCACTCCGAATCCTCAAGTAGGCGGTCAACTGCTTTTAAGATGTGGTCAGAAATCAATTCAGCGAGAGACTTCCATGAGGGAGGAAGATTAGAGATGTCTAGTTTTTTTCCAAAGCCTCCGATCAGGTGAGTAGCTAACCTTAAGATTAAACCCTCTTTGGTGATTTCCACCGTCCGGAGAGGTGTGCCGTACAAACTCTTCTTGCCGACATCTTTCCACTTCCAATCATTCGATAGGACAATGTCAACAGCCTCATCGTCCAACAGTTCCATGTTCCCACCTCCGGTTGCCGCCTGCAGGCTTGGAACAAGTTCCTGGATGTCCTCAGGAAGGGAGCTTACATCCTCACTAGCCGCACTGAAGAGAATAACGTTGATATCGGTCTCCGCCTCAATGAGAGGAAGAGTTACTCGATCATCGAATTCGGTGACATTGTCCAGGATGGCCACCAAGGCCTCCTCACGAAAGTCATCAGGGTCGTAAGGATCCTCCGGGGGTTCCATGGCGTCGTAACGGCCCTGCGCGGCCTGAAACTGCCTCTCCCTCCGGGCGTAGGCAGCGTCGTCGCCGTAGGCCTCGAGGAGGACGTCCCGAACGAGGGACCTAAGATTTTTCTCGTTGATCTTCACAGCGGGGTCAACCTTCCTTCGTGGACGAGTTCTCAGAAATTAGGGATACAATGTGGTTGGAGATGACCTCCTTGACCAGGGCCAGGATCTCCAGTTCCTTGGTGGTGGCCTCAGATCCGGCATCCTTAGGGTGGTCGACGTCGAGGTGGAGGTTATCCCCACCCTCCCACGTGGATAGGGGGACGATCTCCGACGGGTGTTGGGCCTCCAACTGGTCCTCCGCACGGGGTGATCCCTCCGGAGGGTCCTGGACCCACTTTCCCTTGGACTTCTTAATCTCCTCCCGGACGATCTGCTGGAGGTCTGATAATTTGATCTTCATGTTCGGGTACCTTTCCTCTATTCCTCTACCGACCACCGGAGTGGTGAATGAAGCGAGTTAATCGGGCTTCGGTATCCGGATCAAGTCCCCGCGGGTCCAGATCGATCTCTCTACCGTCGTCCATGGTCTCTTTACAGAGGCACCTAGCCCGGAGAACTTCCACAACCCATCCCATCAACGGGTCCTCGAGGATCTGGTCGAACTGGATGGTTTCACGGGCCCCATCCATGGGTCCGGATTGTTCCTCGATCTCCTCGGCGTGGTCCATCGGAGGATTCTCATCCAGGAAGGAGCTCCTCCGGGTCATAGTCGGCAGGTCGACGAACCCGATACCTCCTGCCGAGGTGAAGATCTCGTTGATCTTCTGGGACTCCTGGGTGATGATTCTTCGGAGATCAGTGGCGTTGAGCGACACGGGTTTGGCCTTCTCAACACCCTCCCGGAGGGCCTGGAGACCCTCGGCACCTAGGATGTTGCCATAAGCCAGGCCGGCCAGGCGCTGGGCCCGCATTCTAGGATTCCTTATTTGATTAAGTTTTTGCACGGCCATTAGGAGCCGTCCCATCTTATCGGGGGAGACCCCGCGGCCAACCAGGTCAGCATCCTGGATGGACATCAGGAGGTTGTACAATCCCTCAGCAGCCCGCGCGGCATTACCACGGGAATACGCGGCGGCGGCTAGCTGGTCAATTTGTCCCTTGTGGTCTTGCATCCAGTCACGGATGGCGTAACGACCAGGAGATTCTCGGCCGGCCATTTCCTCGAGTTCCTCTTCCTTTTCCTCCTCCTCGGGCTCTTCCTTCGCATCAGGATCGTGGATCTCGTCTTCATCATGACGACTGGACCGCTCCTCCTTTATAATGGGGGTCAGTTCCTCTCGGATGATGCCGTATATCTCGCTCTTGGTAAGTTTCATGTGACTGTTCCTTGATTGTACGTATGTAACTGTCGACCAACCTGACCGGTTCGGATGGATCCTTCGAAGGCCTCCGCTTTCTCAGGGGAGTCAACTCTCTTGGCTGTGTCGTCGATGGCCGACTCAATGTCGGATCTGGTCGCGGCTGGGATCGAGGAGATGGCCTGTTCAATTTGGGCTAATCGGGAGGTGACGGATTGGAAGGCCGCTGCTAGGTCGGTGGACAGGGCTGATCCCAGCTTGCCAACATCTCCGCCGGCGGCTCGAACAGATCCAAAATCCTGCTCAGCGAGAAGTTCCCTGACCTCACGGTCAATGATTTTCTGTAGCTGGTCCATCAGGAGGGGTCCTCTGAGGTAGTTTCAGATAATGGTGGGCTAGCCCCCGCGGAACGGTCCTCCGACCGGTCGATCTCCAGTGACTCGATGTCGCGCCGAATCATGGAATCCAAAACATTCATGAAGGCGTTCTCTATAGAGAGGACATGGTCACCACGATCATCAGGATGTACACCCACCTTATTTCGGAGGAGGACGAAACCGCGGGCTAGCACGTGAATGGCGCTCCGGAACATGGTCCGATTCTGAAGCATCTCCACCGCCAACTCGTCAGCTATGTCAACCAGGTACTCCTTGTGTGACGCTGCCACACCGGCATCCCGGGTGGCCACCATGGTCTCCGGTTCTGGAGGGTCAGAGGCCGCGGTCGACACTCGTGCCTCCCGCAGGGCCTTAACCTCAGACCGGATAATCCTTCTCAGTTCCTTCTCGTTCATCGTTCTTTTCCGCTCCCCATCTTCATGGAATCTTCCTCGGCCATCTCGACAATCCGACGGGCGATGTCCAGGATCTCCTCCTGCCGGCTGGCGAACAACCTGTACCCGATGTCACTCAGAGCACTCATGATGGCGTTCCCCACCCAAAACTCCTCCCGGGACTTCGGTCCCAACCTGGTGACAGACTCCTTGACAACCTTTCGGATGACCTCTTCTGTTACGTCTTCCAAGTTGGACCTCCGGCGGCGCGGATAGCACCACGTGTCTAAGTATCCTTCTGTGGGTGAAAGGTTGGGGAAAAGTTCCCCCAGGAAGGCTTAACGCCAGTGAAGTTCCTTCTTAAACTCGGACAGCGCGCTGCCGATCTCCTGGGAGAGCCGGGGATCCCCTCTCTCCGAGAACATGTCCTGGAGTCCCTGGGCCTCCTCGATCGCCTGGGATATCTCCTCACGGAGCTTCTCCAGGGTGAGGATGTGCTTCCGGGGTTTCGGGTCCTTGGAGTGGGGATGGGCATCCCAGAAGTCCTTGCTGATCCGGAGCTGCAGGTCCTGGATCCGGTCGAGCACATCTGCCACCGGGTTCCGGACCTCGTGACCTCTGTCGTCGTACACAGGAAGGCCGACGCCCAGCCGGTGCCCGTCCTGGCGACTGTAGACCTTCATCCGGGAACCGAACCGGCCGGCTATCACCTTGTGGACATCGTATCCGAGATCGCGGACCAGGTTTCCAACCAGGGCCATGTCGACGTGGTCCAGGCTAGGTGGTTCCGACCGTTCCGTCGGCCTCCGGGCGAAGAGGGGGGTTCCCTCCGGCCACTCGGTTGTCTCCGGAGGATCCCATCGGCTTGGGTCCCGGGACATGATGTCAGCCTCGAAACTGGACCAGAACCTCGGGTCGGACTCCCGGAGCGACCGGAGTTCCTCGGATATCAACCGACGTAGGTGTGATCCCTCGTCGAGTTCCGATCCGGAGTACTCGTCGACGGCGACGGAGATGGCGTCGTCGGTGTAACCCGCAGCACGGAGGTGATCGTATATACCGGAGGTCGTCACCCGACCGAACTCGTCGGTGGACCTCAGGAGATCGATCGTATCCTGGAAGTTCCTCGGTGACACGTGGTGGGGCCACGATCCGGGTGGCTGGGGTCCGCGGACCGTTCCGGGCTCGGGGTGATGTCGTCCTCCCCGTCGACCGGATGATTTAGGATCCCACCTCCACGAGACCTCCCACAGCTTCCGAAGCTCCTCGGAGATCAATCGTCGTAGGTGTGACTCTGATATCTTCACGGGTTAATCCTAACTGGCGAGGCCAGCGCCGATGATCACGCCGGCGCAGTGGACGATCCCTAGGGTGACCCACCAGGCGGTCCTCGCCGGGCTATGTAGTAACTCGTTCCATATGTGTCCAACAACCTGTCTCATATCCTTATGTCTCCTTATAGATGGGGTAACGTGGTTAAGTATCCCGAAGAAACCCGATTTTTCCCCGGGGAATTTTCCGGTGGGCTGGGTTTGGGCTCGAGGAGTTCGCTTCGGAAACATTAACAACTTGGTAACAACCCAATCCGGGAAATCCTGTTATAATATCTGGGAAGGAGGTGCACCCATGGTGATACCCACAAACGCGCGCGGACAGAGGGGACAGAGGGGACAGGGCATGACGGAGTACGTCATCATCCTGGTGGCCATAGCCATCGTCTGCATAGCGATATCTGTGCAGTTCGGAGGAAAGATCAAGGCTCTGTTCGAGACAGCGGACTCGGAGATCGACACCGTCGACAGCGGACTCTAGTTAGGCAAGTCTCATTACAAAAAGAACTGGCTTGTACTTGCCTGCCGTTGGATTGCCAGAGGATGAAGTCGTCCTAAAGTAGAGATCTCTATCAGTCTGTGTAAAGACCGCCGCATTAGCAACCAGCGAGAGCCCCACGTTTACGGCCGCCTGGCCGGCCTCTGCTGTCGGTCCACCGCTAAACGAAGTAAGGAAAGCATTTGCAGCCATTCCAGCTGTGGCGTTGCTATA